>MDSZ01023697.1_pt1 | contig 11153 bp, 9 predicted proteins | sample 811201 | NCBI WGS metagenome assembly MDSZ01 (sample SAMN05326647, study PRJNA326480) | marine metagenome | isolation source: seawater | place: Indian Ocean: North | collected 2010 | reverse complement strand
CAATTTGATGATGGCAGGCCGCAACTTTAGTTGCACCCATGTCGGACTCTGCGGGCCCAGAGTGATGAACACATGCGGACAGATGGGGATTGCCACCGGTTTTGCCGCCTCGCTTTGTAAAAAGCATTCGGCATCTCCCCGTGCGGTTGGAAAATCTCATATCAAGGAATTAAAAGAACTTATCGGGTTTGATGGATCCAAGCCTATGCATAATCCAAGCAAGAAAGTTCACTGATACCTGAATGAGACATCTGGTCAACTTCGGCCTTTTATTTAGCTTTTCCGCATTGGCGGTCACGGGAGTCCTGGCTTACTTGGAGCCGTTCTCCCTTACCGTCACACAAATACATATCCTTGCCGGGTCGGTTACCCTGGTCTTAGTCATCCTTCACCTGCTTTCCCGTATACCTTATTTTAAGAGTCGGGTTAGCAAGGGTAATCAGGCAGAATCTATGCGTAAGCAGGTTTTACTTTTTGGTGCTGGGTTTGGATTTTTGGTGTATGCTGCAATTGCTGGCTTACCCCCATCTTCGTGGCTGATAGAAAATAGTTATGAGCACAAGAACCGTGCTCAGATTGTCCGGTCATCCAACTTAGTTGGCTTTGAACAACCGGAACCTCATCGAAAGCTTATCGTCAGAAAAAGCCTGGATAGCAATGCAAGTGGATTGTCCATTAACCTCAGTTTTCGAAAGAAGCTCGATCCTATGCCATCGATTGCAGTCTGGGCGGAAAGTACGGTTGGATCGATGATTGAAACCTTATACCTTGAGCAGTCGCTTGCTTATTCGGAAACTCCGCTTTGGGAAGATTATCGTACGCAGCGTAGTCATATTCTTCCCCTCTGGCGCCACCGGTATACCCTTCTTTCGGGGGTTACTCCATCGGGGGAAGTGGACGCGGTGAGCGGAGCCACGGAGTCTCACCGCTTTGCCCTTGATCCATATCTTGTTGCAGGAAAAGAAAATGAATTTGTTTTGTGTGTGGAAATCAATGCACCTGCGGATACCAATGAGCGGCATAAGGATCCTATCCTTGGACAGCCGTCCTTGCTTTACAGTTGCCTGATCGAGGTCGATAGGGAGGAGCCTTATTACCTGCTTGAACTGACGGGTCATGGAGGAGGAGATGCATTGGAGACTGGTAATATTCAATATGATTTGGACGACATTAATTCTGCCAAGCAGATGAAGGATTTGTTTTTGGTAAAACTGGAAAAATAAATTTACCTTTCCTGCTCCCAAGAGTTAGGTTCATTGATTATGAATCGCCCATTTGTTATTTTCCTATCCGTAATCCAGTTTTGTTTTTCATTGGCTGCAAAAGAAGCTAAGTCTTCGAATGCTCCTACAGAAAGAACTCCGGGCGAAGCGGTGAGTTTGGATTGGACCAAACCTATACCCGTTCCATCCCCGCTTACCGTCAGTGTATCAGTAAAAGGGGGAGAGCCTGCTCAGGATACAAATGGATTCGGGGTGCAGGGCAAAGGATCCAACCGGGTGGATCCGGGTGAGGCCCTGGCTCTGCGTTTTCAACAGGATGTAATGATTGATTCGATTCAGTTGGATGCTGGAAAAGAAGGCAAAATTGGTGGTTACCTGAAGATCGGGAATCAAACACAAAACATTGTAAAAACGGATAGAGGTAATAAGGGCAGGAAAAAGAGTATAGTTTCACTTTACGAACTCGGGCTCTTAAAGCGTGGTGATATGCTTATACTTGATCCTTCTCCATTAACCCCAAAATCTCCAATTGGAAGTTGGAAATTAATTGGACTGACCGCACGTCCGCTTCCCCAGTAATAAGAGGATTTTTAAAAACCATCATTTCTTCATGAGAAAAATAAAGTACATTTTCCCAATCTTTATTGCCCTTTGTTCAGGATCTTTTGTTTCGGCAAACCCAGTGAAAGTCGGATATTCATATCCAATTCCCAGCCTTAAAAAAGGGGCACACATTTTGTTTATTGGCGATTCTATCACTGATATGCAAAGAAGTCGTAAGCCTTACGGTTGGGATCAAAATCATTTGCTTGGGCACAGCTATGTATTTCTGATTGCAGGTCGACTGGGAATCGATGCAGTTGAATCCAATTATACTTTTTCGAACCGGGGGATTTCGGGCAACACGGTTGCGGACCTGAAGAAGCGCTGGGAGCAAGATGCAATCGACCCAAAGCCTGATTTACTGAGCATTTTAATTGGCACCAATGATGTGAATAGGGGAGTAACTCCACAGGTTTATGAAAGAGATTATCGATCGATCCTGAGCAAGAGCAGAGAGGCAAACCCCGGTTTAAAACTCGTCCTTTTGGATCCCTTTGTTTTGAGGTCTGGAAAACTGTATCACCAGGATGTATGGCAGAAAAGAAAGACTGCCACAGATCAAATGCGTATGGTTGTTGCCCGTCTGGCCAAGGAGTTTGACGCGGTCCATATTCCGATGCAGAGCATTTTTGACGAAGCCCTATCTGTAGCTCCTGCAGTTCATTGGATTTGGGACGGGATTCATCCATTGCCCGCGGGACATGAAATTATTGCCCGCTCCTGGCTCGATAGGGTTTCTGACCGTTGGCCAGGCAAGTAATTCAGATTAGGAAAATTCATGTCAGAAACTGATTGGGAAAAGAGATATATCGAAAAGGATACTCCCTGGGATAAAGGTGAGCCTGCTCCAGGTCTGGTGGATTGGCTGAAAAATCAAAACCTAAATCTCGATACCCGGATATTGGTCCCAGGTTGTGGTTGTGGGCACGATGCCCGGGCATGGGCAGATGCAGGTTTTGAGACCACCGGAATTGATTTATCAGAACTGGCTCTCAACCAGGCACGCCAAAAATATCAATCCATTCCTGGACTTGCTTTTTTCCCGGGAAATTTTTTGGAGGATGAACCGCAGGAACCCTACGATCTAATATTTGAGCATACCCTTTATTGTGCCATCGATCCCGCACGACGGGATGAATATGCTGCTTCGATTAACCGTTGGCTCAAGCCAGACGGGCATTTCCTTGCTATCCACTTTACTTTTCCACTCACGGAAGAAGGGCCACCATTCGGTGCAAGCCGGGAGGAAATTATCGATCGGTTTTCGGGCAGTTTAGAACTTCTCGAAGAATGGGAACCCCGAAACTTTGAGGGCAGGGAAAGAGAAGAAAGGATGTTTTACTGGAAGCGCAAATAATCTCTTTTTTAACGATTCCAATCTTGTGCAGGTAAGCTATGGGGCTTGAGGATTTCTAATCCTGACCAAATTTTATAGGTTTCCTTTTTATTCTTCCCGAAAGCAAAGGGCCCGCATTGGTTATCTTGCTTATTGATAAGGTTTTTACCAAAAAAATCCTGCTCCATGCGGTGGGGACTGGGGGAACTTCTTTCATGAAAATCTACCTTGAAGTTAAGAATATTCATTTCTTGCCTTTCCTCGTCGTAGCTAATTTTGCAATTCGGGATGAAGAAACTGTTTGAGTCATTTTTCTGATCTTTATTTTCCCAGAAAGTTTTCCACTCATCTGAATTCATGGAGACTTTATTTTTCATTTTTATCCATTCATCCGGAGGTTTTGAGTAGCCAACTTCCTTGATGATTAAATCTTTAAATGCATCCTGCTTCCATGGGTAGGGAACATCGCTTTTGTTGCTGATAAGAAAGTTTCTGTCTGCCTCATAGAACCCATAACCATTGAAGTCAAATCTTTGCAGACCGCTTAAAAAGGCAGGGTAGTTGGTTTCGATCTTAGCTAACCTGCCCACAAATAAATTATGAAAAAAGCTGTGGTTTGCCGTACTTGCCCGGTGGCTTACCTGTTGTATCCGGGCCAGTTGCCCACCGCTTGAGTGGCTGGAAGAATCAGAGATTAAATTGTGGGAGAAAGTGGCTCCAGATGCATCGTGGATATAAATTGCATCCATCTGGTTTTCGAAAATTAAATTACGATCCACCAATAATTGATCGAACCCATAATTGCTCATTTCCAGAAAGATACCGTGCGTGCCGTTATGGTGAATGATATTGCGGCTTATTCGACTGTATGGGAATTCATTATCGAACCAAATCCCCGGAGAGTAAGAATTGTGGGCGATATAGTTTCCCTCAATTTTTCCCTTTTTAAAATGGTGGCATTTGATACCGCCATGTTCCCACCTCTTTTTACCAAAAAATTTCAGGGTGTTATTCCGGAGGATCACATTGTTTTGGATGGTTAGGTTTTTTGATCCATAACTGAGGATTCCTGCAGATCCATTGTCTATGAAATAATTTCGTTCAATTAAGTTATCATGTGAATACCCGTTGTGGGGAGTATCCCCGTCCACTCTGCCACAATCAATTGCAGTGGTTTTGGCATAGCGAACCAGATTGTTCCGAACGATCCAATGGTGACCGGCTTCCAGTCCAATTGCACCTTTTTGAGCATATTTATCTTCTTTCCAAAAATTGGTGGGGTATTGATTTCCGCAATGCTCAAAAATAAATCCTTCCACAATGATATGACCGAGTCCCCGCTTTGTGGGTGCAAAAAGCCTGCGCCGGGTGGTGATTTCGATCTTTTGCTCTTCTGGTATTGTGCTACCAAAGTGAATCCAGATTCTTTCGCCTTTTGGATCATACCACCATCTGTTCGATGCCAGTTCTTCTTTCAAGGGAACTTCCATCCATGGAAGTCCATTCACAATAATTTGTCCACAGGTGTATGCAACCCGATCGTCGGTTTCCCCAAAGCGGTTATCCCCTTCGGCTTTACGCTCAGCTTCTATTTTGCCTTCTCTACGATAAGGAGTCGAAGAAAGCAGGACTTTGAATGGATTATGGTGATCCAGGTATTCGGAACTTCGGTCATCAAACAGATGATCCTCAGGCTTGGCTGAGTAGATTCCATTGCCTTCTTTTCGCCACTTTGGTTTCCATATTTCTGAGCCCCTTATAAAGACCCGTTTCCCTCTCTCTGCCCGGTAAGTAATAGGCATTCCGGGTCGCCCACCTCGGATGGGGGTTACTCGTTCCCGATAGATTCCTTCCTGAACCAGAATGGTATCTCCCGGTTGAGCCCTTCTCGCACCTGATGAAATAGTCTGAATTGGATTTTCAGCGGTGCCTGGGTTACCATCATTTCCCTGTGGGGATACCACATAGGTGCGGGCATTTAGATGAATGATGGTCGCACATAAAATGATCCAAATTTTATTGAATTTCATCCTCTTCATATGATCCAATAAAATCAACCGACCTTGCAAGGCGTAAGAATCCAGGGAATAAGGAGATGCTCAGTTTTGAGGTCTGTCAGATGACTGAAAATGAGCGAATTTAATTGCGCGCTCAATTTGAAGGAGGGCACTGTCCACGATTTCAAAAGCAGATTCAATGCTTTGATCGACATAGCCGAGATACCACTCGTCATTTTCCTGATCAAACTCTGGATAACCAATAAGTTCCATTAGCTGAAAGGTGCGGGGGTCAAAATTATCCACCTCAACTTCATAAACCAAAGACGGTTGGTCCTCCAGTTTGCTTGATGGATCATTGGGTTGATTAATTTCCAGCATAACCCTGTAGGGCATGGAAGAGTTTTGATCTTTGGGAAGGATGTAATCGGACGGATCGAAAGATCCATTTGCAGTGGCTTCAGAAATTGCATCAATGGACTCCCCGATTGAAATTTGTTTTTCTTCAGCATCCTTTTTAGCTTTTTCCCAACCCCTAACCTTGAAAGCCCAATAGGGGAGTTGAGTCTGACTATCATTACTATCAGATGAATAGAGAGTTTTGATATGATAAAGGGACTGGTTCTCCAGCCATATCGCCAAATGTGGAGGATTTTGAGGGTCGTAGCTTGGCCCGGTCCGTACATCCAAAAGTAATTTGTAACCAGGGTCTGGAGAGTACTGATAGGTGAGTCCCGTTTCATCCATATCAAACATATCCAGAGCGGGTCCAAGATTACCACTTAATCCAAGGATAGCCTTGATGGGAGCTGGTTGGTAGTAAAAGAGTGCCGTAAATAAAGCAACCGCAAGGCCGACTGCGATGGCGGTGCTATGCTTAAAATATTTTTTGAGGGGAATAATATTGTTGAGGATGTGCCCTGCGACTACTCCAATAAAAACGAAACCAGATAGGGCGTGCAGCCCGATAATTTCAAGGGAGAATGGCTGAGAAAAGGCATAAATGCCCGACAACGCCATGACCAAAAAGAGCAGGGCATTGAAGAGAGAAATGATCCGTCTTCTTTTCAAGCTAACTTAGGCCTTGCTTGGAATAATTGCGTTATGTTGGCGGAGTAAAGAGTGAATCTCAGTTAGAGCTACTTTATATGGTGTTGAGTTGGACTTTGCCGCCAGGGCTGCGGTCGCACCTGCTGCTTGTCCCATAGCCATACAGGCAGACTGAACTCGCAAGCCTGAGTTTGCCAGCCGGTCGCTGCTGATGCATCGGCCGGCTACGATAATATTTTCACTCCCCTTTGGTATGAGGGCACCAAGAGGAATAGTTGGAACAATTCCACGCTTGAGCGGTTTGGGCTTAACTCCTGTGCGAGTATGCAGGTCGACAGGATAAAACGCATAGCCAACTGCATCATCAAAATGGCGACCAGAGGTATAATCCTGAACGGTAATGAGGGTTTCTCCAAGTATGCGGTAGCTTTCACGAAAACCAGTTTCGGGCTGCAAGTGCATCAGTCTTTTCTTATCTCTTCTTACTCGGGCAAGAATTGATTTTCGACCGGTTAAGTTAGCTCGAGTGGCGGTCCTTGAATTGGTTGAGTCTGCACCATGAACATACAGCCTATGTAATTGCTTGCTGGCTGGATTGTGGGTAGCTCCTAGATTAAAGAGGTAAGAGCCAGGTTGTCTTTCCTCTTCCCTTAATCTCTCAAAGCCGAGTAAACCCACCACTTCTGCTCCTCCGGTACAGTCCACAATCTGCTTGCAGTATACGCGCCTTTTGGTTCCAAAGCCCATGCAGTCAACTTGCCAGCCTTGCTCGGTCTTTTTTACAGAGGTAGGAAATTCATAGTAAGCAATCTCGACACCGGCTTCCTGACATTTCTCTTCTGCAAGAATTGCAAAAATAAACTGGTTAATATGAATTTGGTTAAGATGGTGAGCACGCGGTACTTTGGAAAAATCAGGAAACTTCCCGCCATCTAATTCAACACTCTCTTTGACAAGTTCCCAACCAATCCCCGCAATCACCTGTTTCCCCCATGCATCGAACAGTCCAGGATACGCAACCCCTCCGGTTGTGGTGGTTCCACCAAGTTGAAAATTTCTTTCAATCAATAATGTTTTGGCACCTGCCCGTCCTGCCTGAATCGCAGCAGTGGTTCCCGCCGATCCACTACCAACAACTAAGATATCCACTTCATTAGTTACTTCCGGTTCAAAGTCATCCTTTTTGATTTCAACCGAAGCATGTGAGGTGGATGCAATGGAAAGTCCTGCAAAAGTAGATGCACCAAGAAGGGATTTTTGGATGAAGTTTCTCCTCGAGTTATCGTTTAGCGTGTCAGATTCAGTGGTGAAATCTGTATTTTTTTTAGCCATAGTGAGTGATTTAAAATATAGTATTTATTAAGATAAATATCATAATTTTAACAACTAGAATCCAAAGGTAATTCAAAAATTATTTTCAGTAAGATAGAGCCGCTTGTATGCACTACTGTAAGAGATTTCAATGGCTCCATTTCTTGATTCACAGAACCGGACGATAAGATGCATGTCTTCTGCTTTTTTCATGCCCTGATCCAAACCCATGATTATAAGGGCGGTTGCCCATGCATCCGCATCCCTGGCGGTTGGCGCAAAGACATTTACCGCGATCAGGTTATTCTCCACAGGTTTACCCGTCTGGGGGTTCAATAAATGGGATGCACTTCTTTTGGCTTTGGGGTTAGGCTTTTGCAGACGATAGGTTCCCGAAGTGGCCACCGCATAGTTTCGAAGGGGGATGGACACCAGCTGGTCTTTCCCCCTTTTGCCATTCTCAAGACCAACATTCCACCCTTTCCCTTTTTTTCCTCTCCCGTGAGCCCTTACTTCACCACCGATTTCAACCAGGTAGTTCTGCAAACAATAGCGTTCTAATAATTCACAGATTTGATCAATGATTTCTCCCTTAGCAGACCCGGATAAATCGAGCTTTAGATCCGGGTGTTTTTTGCGGACGCGGTGCTTAGGTAAGATCTCCAGTTGGCTCATACCTGAAGAATGGAGTGCTTCGACAACCTCTTCGTCTTTGGGAATCGTGGAGCGGTTTCTTCCATCCGGACCAAAGCCCCATAGGTTTACGATTTGCCCAATCGCAGGATCGAAAGTACCTGCTGTCTGTTGATGCATCCACTTGGCATGATTTAATAGCTCATGGATTTCGGGATGAATTTCGACGGGTTCGGTGCTTTTGTTGGAATTAAATTTGGAAAGGTCTGAATCTTTTCGCCAATGAGAAAAGATCTTTTCGAAGTTAGCCAATCTTTGACCGATCGATTTTTTTAGATCTTCGCTATCGATGGTTTTATGGGGGAGTAATTTAACTGCCCAGGTCGTACCCAGGGCATTGCCATTGAGTTCGACCACATAGGACGGTTGATCTCCCTGATCAGTACAACCGACTAAAAATAAGCTGACTGTGATTAGTACACATAGCCGCTGCATAGCCAAATTACTAAAAAGAAGAGAAAAGAATCTACCTGCTTCTTCCCCGGTCCAATAGTGCCTGTAATTCCGAATTTAGCTTTTCGGTCATCTCAGGATTGGACTTTGCAAGATTCACCCTTTCTCCCGGGTCTTTCTCCAGATCGACCAACATGAGGCGATCAACATTTTCATTGGCAAGTTGTTCTTCGACTTTAACGTTGCGTGCCATTTTTTTGGCATGTCGTAGAAGTTTCCATTTTCCTTTGCGGAATCCGAAGTTTCCTCTGCCACCATTATCTTGCTGGATTAAATGATCCCTTCCTTTTGCTCCCTCCTTGCCGAGTAAGGCATCCATTACATCCAGACTGTCGATGTAAGATTCTTCAGGAAGAGAGAGTCCCAGATGACTGGCTAAACTGGTAGTCAAGTCAATCGTACAAACCACTTCATCAGAAGTGCCTGGCTCAATCGTTCCCGGCCACCAAGTGATGAAGGGAGTCCGGGTGCCTCCTTCGAACACGCTGTATTTACCGCCTTTATAGGGACCAGCTGGCTTATGATCACCCATGAATTCAAGGGCACCGTCCTTATAACCGTCATCTCCCACGGGTCCGTTGTCGGAACAGAAAACAATCATGGTATTTTTTTCCAGGCCTTGTTCCTTGAGGATACGGACTATTTCTCCGACACACCAATCGAGTTGTACGATTACATCTCCCCGGTAACTAAGGCCAGATTTCCCCTTAAAACGCTCGTGCGGGATGCGGGGAACATGAAGGTCGTGTGACGCAAAAAAGAGAAAGAATGGGTCTTCCTTATTTTCTTTAATCCATTCCTCGGATTTCTCCACCCACTTATCGGCCAGATCTTCATCCCTAAATCGGGCAGAATGCCCACCCGTATAAAAACCTATTCGGCTGATCCCGTTATGAATGGTGGAATTATGGCCATGGGACCAATCCATTTTAAGGGTATGCCGATGGGTGATTCCGGTTGGGTGATCTTCACTAGGCTTTTTCATCCCAACCCAGAGAGGGTCGGATGGATCGAGATTTAGCACGCGACTGTTTTCCACATATACCTGAGGCACGCGGTCGTTGGTGGTAGGAAGTAAGAAGTTATAATCAAACCCGATTTCTCTGGGTCCTGGCTTTAGCTCCCCATTCCAGTCTGGTCCTTTTCCAGGTGCTCCTAACCCAAGATGCCATTTTCCTATCACTGCGGTCCGATAGCCCGCTCTTTTGAGCAAATCTCCGATCGTTTTTTCGCCAGGCTGAATGATGGATGGACCATTGGGAGGTGCTATTCCCGTTCCTGCCCTACGAAAAGCATAGTTGCCGGTGAGAAAAGAATATCGTGTTGGTGTGCAGGTGGAGGCGGAGCAATAGCCGCTGGTAAACCGAAGACCTTCCTTGGCCAATTGGTCAATATGGGGAGTTTTTAGGTTCTTGGGCTTGGCTCCATAGCATCCAATATCTCCAAACCCCAGGTCATCTGCCATGATCACAATGACATTCGGTTTACTTGCCATGGCATGAATGGCTAAGGAAACTGCAAGGAGGGTCAGGTAAATATATTTCATCTTTCTGTTCGGTTAAATTTTACCGGTACAATTAGGATTTTGAATTCATAATTGCTTCGATTTCATCTGGTTCAATGGGGGCATTTTCAGTAATAATCAAAGGTCCTTTTGGGGTGATGACAATGTTTTCTTCCAGTCGAATTCCAATTTTCTCCTGAGGGATGTAAATGCCGGGCTCAACCGTGAAGACAGAATTTTCTCTAAATATGGATTGTCCATTACTTACATCATGAACATCCAGACCAAGTGAGTGACCCAGTCCGTGCATGAAATATTTCCTGCATGCAGGATTTTTAGGGTCCTGGTTTTTAATTTCCCGCAAAGAAAGAAGTTTGAGAGAAACAAGTTCCTCATTCATCAAATCCTGAGCTTCTCTCGTCCATTCCTTAAGCGATTTTCCGACTGATGCATTTTCGACCGATTTTTTTAAGACCCGCAAGACTGCATCATAGACAGCACGCTGCCTGCGGTTAAATTTTCCGCTCACCGGAATGGTGCGGGTAAGATCGGCATTATAATTTGCATAACTAGCCCCTACATCCATCAGTAAGAGTTCACCTTTTTTGCAGATTTGATCGTTTTGAAGGTAATGGAGAACGCAGGCATTCTTGCCTGCGGCAATAATTGGACCATAGGCAAATTTGCATCGATTGGAAATGAAAGTGCGTGCCCACTCTGCTTCAATTTCATACTCCATAACCCCAGGTTTTACCAACCCGAGCACCTTCCGGTATCCTTCTGCGGTTACCCGAACGGCTTGTTGGATCAGTTCGATTTCCTGCGTATTTTTTACAAACCGGAGTTCGTGCAAAAATGGGGCCAGCCTTTCTGTTTTTCGCTTGGGATAGCGCTTGCGGACCTCCTGCTTAAATCGTTGATCCCTTGTTTGAACAGGATTATCGGCCCGTTGATGCTCATTGTCATTGAGGAAAAAACTTTTG
>MDSZ01225533.1_pt1 | contig 11154 bp, 6 predicted proteins | sample 811201 | NCBI WGS metagenome assembly MDSZ01 (sample SAMN05326647, study PRJNA326480) | marine metagenome | isolation source: seawater | place: Indian Ocean: North | collected 2010 | reverse complement strand
TTCATTTTTATTTTTTTCACCTTCATTATCTTCATTTAGAATTTCATTTAAATTTTCTTCATTATTATTACCTTCCACAATATTTGCATCAGTAATATCTTCATTATTATTATTTAGTTCATCTATGACTTCACCTTGTTCACTACCTTCATCGACTTCATTTATTAAATTTTCTTGTGTTCCACCATTTTGTTTGGATAATTGAATTTCACTTTCTACATTTAAATTACTTTCTTCTTGATTATCATTATTATCATCAGTAAATTCTAAATCATCATCTAGTAAATCAAAATCTACCTCTCTACCACCACCTAACTGACTTTTTTTTGAAATAAAAATATCAAGATTATTCTTATTAAAATTTCCTCCTCCGCTCATCACAGTAATATCTTTTTTTTTTTCTGCTACTAATGATACATTTAAATAACTGAATAATTTTTGAGCATCACTTAAATTATCTACTTTAAATTCCTTACCATATTCTTCAAATGATTTTATTGATATTATTTCTAGACCATATGACTCAAATATATTTCTTAAGAAATCAATATTTACTAAATATTCTTCAAAAGAATCTTTAAAAGATTCAACAAATACATCAATTGGTAAACCTAAGGATTTTTCATTATCTAAAAATTCATCTGTTTGATATTTTTTATCAATTCTCCATAATAAATTTTCTTTTTCATCTTTTCTAATTATAAAATCTTCATCTTTTAATAATTCAAATATTTTTCTACCATCAAAAAATGTTGCCAAAAATTTACCACCTACCATGAGATTTTCTGATACATTTGAAAGATATGTTGATAAAGTCTCAATATTTTTAAAGAAATAATGAAGGGCGAATTGACTTGATATAATATTAAATTTACCCTGACAAATACCTCTAAATTCTTGTAAACGTGGATTTCCTAATCTTTCAATATGTTTTCTATTAATAACATTTCCCCATAAAACATCAATGTAAAATTTATTTAATGTATCTCTTCCAGCACTTGCATCTGATATATTTTTACCACAATCTGCCCAAATTAAAAATGTTCTATCTAAAAGTGGAATATCATTCTGCTCATTTTTCATTTTATTTTTATATTCAATAATTCTTTTAAAAGCACCTTTATTTTCATTAACTAAATTATGCTTGTCAAAATCGAGAGCAACAACTAAATCTAATTCAGCAGATACATATTTAAATAAATCACCAAATTCACCACATCCTAAATCTAACAATCTATCTCCCTTGGAACAATTTTGTTGTATTAAAGATTTTTTAACTAAATTATGAAATTTATACATATTAGTTAATAAACCTTCTTTTTTTTCACCATAATATCCAGTATTTGGAATATTATTTCCGGTAGATATCATTTCAACAGTAATAGGATTAAAAATTGTATTCCAAATATTACATGCTGTTGAGTATGCATTTGGGACTAAATTATCACGTGATCTTAATGGTATCCAACAAAATCCATTTGTTGCAGTTCGATCATAACTAAATTCAATAATTGAATTATCTTTAATTAAATCTCCATTTTGACAAACTAAACCATTCTTTTCTATTTTAATATTTGCATCATAAATTTTATTAGCAAATGGATTTAATGGTTCAAAAGGTATAATACTATAACCATTCAAATATTGTATATTTTCATTTAAAACTCTAAAACCGTTTAAAACTTTATGTTGTTCACTATCATAACCTACTAATAATTTAACTTTTTTATATGAAACTAAATCATTTCCAATATTAATTATTTTCTCAACATCAGAACCATCATCATTTTTATAAATTTTTACTAAGAAATCAATACTATTTTCTTCAATAGGTTTCCATTTTAATAAACTACTCCATCTACCTCCATATTTATTTCTTTTTTTCTCACCTTCCCCAACTGTCATATATATAGGAGTAAAAATTAATCCATCAGTTAGATAATTATACTGTTGGGATTCAATTTGAATTAATATTTTTTGTGATTCTTCAAAAATTTTGGTATTTTGTTTTGCAATATTTATATCATTTCGTAATTTTTTTAAAGATTCTTCTGTTAAAATACCTTTATTATTAAGTATATATTCTTCTCTTTCTTGAACTAGTTTTTTTAATTCAATACTATTTCCTTCATCAACATTTCCAAATTTAAATATTTTCTTTTCAATAACAAATTCAATATCAGTTTTTTCTCTAATTAAATCTAAGTTACTAACTACATCTTCTAATTCCTCTAATCTAGATTTATCATATCCACCTTCGCCTCTGTCTGACATACTTCTCATTAAAATTCTTTCTCTAAAATCTTTTCCATTTGAAAAATATATATCAAAACATAAGTATAGTCTGATATCTTTACCAATTAAATTTTTACTAACTAATTCACCATCAATGAGAGTATTTCTGTAATTATTACTTGTTATTCCAATTTTTCTAACAATATGTTTACGATTTATTAAATACATAATACCTTCTGAATTAATAAATAGTAAATTACGTTCTCCATCTGTTTTTTCTGTAACACTATAATTTTTTCTTATATTACCTAACTCAACTGTGTCAACATCTATTATATTTTCTCTTTCTAATGTAACAGCCATTGGCATAGAATCAGTAAATCTTGAAAATTTAGTTAATTTATAAAAATTATTCTTAACATCATTTATCTCACTTCTTGAAATAACAAAATCAGTATTTTGAATTCCTTGCATTATAAAATTTAAGTTTGTTTTTAATTTGTCAAAAATAAATTTTACCTTATCATCAATATTTTTTTTATCAAAATCTTTATTATTATTGTTCTTATTTCCAATATATTCTAACTCAATTTCGTATGATAATGGATTTGTTAAGGTATCTGATTCAGTTAAATTTTTAAAATATAAATTTCTCATAAATTTTTGCTCTCTTAAAGTAACTATTTGCTCATCAGACAAATTATTCCACCAATCTGTAAATGATTCTTTTACTCCTTTTGGTTTTATAACATGTTTTTTCATTCTATTATCAACCTCGCCCTTAGGAATTGTTCTTTCTTGTTTAATTACTTCTTCTTGCGTAGAATTTTTAACAATTGTTAAATCATATTTAAATAATTTATCTGGACTAAGAAAGCTAAATCTTTTTTTATATCTGTACATTTTTGCCATATTTGATATTTTATTCGTAATCATTTGCACATTTTTATTCTTGGGTCCTAGAATAATTTCTTCTTTACAATTAACTCTTAAATTATAATTTCTCAAATCTAATGGTTTATTTTCAATTTTACCAATTGAAAATCTACTTTTTTCAATAAATTCTACATTATCTTCTATTTTTTTAATATTGTTTTCATTGCAATAAATCAAAATGTTATTATCTCCGTGGATAGTAGTTCTTATAGAATCTTCATCTTTATAAAAAATATCTAAAATCATTTCATCTAATGATACATTTTTAAAACCACCTAATTTAATTTTTTTAATTAAATTTATAAAATCTGTATGACTAATTGGATTTTCATTATCAGTTACTCTAACTTCAAATTCTAAATTTGAATTTTTAACTGTATTTTTAATTAAGTCCTTTATTTTATTAATTTCGAGTTGAGTTAAATTTAACATTTAGATTAGATATATAATTATATTTAAGATAAAGTTTTTCTTATAAATCAAATAAAAAATATTAGATTTTATAAAAAATTAATAGATTATTAAAGTTTAAGTTTAATTTCATTATACAAATCGGATTTCTTTTTATTTTTATTAGATCCTAACTGTTTTATATTAATATTTAAATTGTTAGCAATTTTATGTAAATCAACTAATTTATAATCTTTTTCCTTTTTTAATTCATCAATATTTGTAGGAATATGAATTTCAACTTTTTTTTCTTCTTTTTTTTGCATTTCAATTTCAAATTCTGGTTTTAGTATTTGATGTATTTTATTTAAAACTGATTTATCAAATTTAGAATTTCCCTCAGAATTTAAAATAGGTTGATAATAATTATTTTTTCTTAACATAACTATGAAATTTCTTTCAGAATCATAATCATTCATTAAAGTATAAAGATACGTTTCAGTATCTATTACTAATAAACACATATTATAATAATCACATATGTAATGAATAACTTGAGGCAAGAAACTCTTACTATTTAGAATATTATCTTTAATAACTTTTTTGTTAAATTTTTTTTTACGATAATTATTTTTTGTATAAAAACTATCTAAATTATATACTAAATTATTTCGTAATTCATCAATTATATTTTCTTTCTGACTACTTCCTTCTAAAATAAATTCTGGATTTAAAATCGATAATATTGCATTAAAAAAACTGTAATCACTTGGTGTTCCTTTAATATAATATTTTTTATGATTATCAAAAATCGGAATTAATAATGGTGGTATGTCTCTGATTTGATCTTCTGAACATAAATATATTTTTTTTTCATTTTCATATGTTGATTTATCCATCTGTTTTGCTTCTGTTTTTCCTTTGCATAAATTATTAAATTCAGATCTTAATATAGTATTACGAAGTATAGATGGAGAAATATAATTATCAACCATAAAATTTTCATTTATATTTTTAAGATTAATATCTATAATATCCTTAACATTCTTAATACTAGATTCAATCGTTTGTAATGATATCGTGTTATTCATATTATTAATTAAATTGATTAATGAGTTTAAATATAAAATCAATTTTATTTTATTATTTAAGTTGTGGAATAATAAATGTATTTTCTTTATAATAGGTTTCATTATTATCTATATTAACATCATAATCATTCATTAATTCGTATTTTAGATTTTCATTTTTAGTTTTTTCTTTATAAAATAGTTTGTTATCAATCTGTTTATTTTGATTTTTATTTAATATTTTTTTTAAATTATCTCTCTCTTTTGATTCTTTTTTTAACTTCTCTTTATTTTTTATACAAAAATATATAAATTTGAATATTTCATCTATAATTTTACTTTCTAAATAATTTAAATTTATAAATATACCATTACTATTTTCACTATATTTAATATTATATTTTTTTAATATTTTAAATATTTCTATATGTTCAACATTTGTTAAAATAGAAGAATTTGAAATAATGTATTTTTTTTTGTCTTCTAATTCTTTTTTACACATTAACAAAATATATATTATTTTATTATTAATTAAACTTAAAAAAAATATTTATATAATTTTTAATGGAAAATTATAAAAAACGAAAATATAATGATATTGATAATATATTTAATAAAAAATATAAATTAAATAATAAATTACAAGATAATATTGATAATAATTATCTTCAAAATGAAATTATAGATTTAAAAAAATTAATAAATATATTAATGCAACAAATAAATTATCAAAATAATAAATTAAATAAAATTGAAGAAAAAATAGATGACAATAAATCTATTTTAAATTTAAACCAAACAACAAATATGTTAGAAAAAAATAATATAAGTTCTCAAAATATATCAAGTGTGGAAAATGAATCATCATGTAATTATATTTCATAAAGGTTTAAATAAAGTAAGTGATTTTAAACCAGCATTTGATAAATTTGTAGGGTGCTGTAATGGTATAGGGAGTTGATTAACAGTATTTTTATACTCTAAATATTGAGATATCTCAACAATAATTCTTTCAACAGAATAACTTAATACTTTTTCATTTAATTCTCCAATTTGTTCAGATAAATCACATGGTTTATTTTTGCTATATTGTAAAAATATAGATCTCATTATAATTTGCAATTCTGTTTCACTTTGTCTTGCTATTTTATAACCAGTTTTTTGTGAAACTCTATTTATAATTCTGTTTTGAATATTATCTATATTTTGTTTTGAAAAAAATATATTACTTAAATTAGTTCTTCCTTGAACTGCATTTATTGAATTTTGAAAACTGTAAGGTGTAGTAGCATTTTCAAACATCTGATAAGATGTTCCAGGTTTATTATCAAATATTACTCTTCCATTCATTTATAATTTGTACAGAAATTATTTTTATATTATTTGCGGGTTAAAAAAATCGAAATTTTTCTCTTTTGTAATTATTTTAATTTTCATTAGTAATTGTAAATTTTTATTTATAATTGATCCACTAACATTATCAGTTATAGTTGGATAATTTATATTTTCAGATGTATATACACCATTCAGATATTTACCCTTTTTAATAATATAGAATGTATTAATTAATTGTTCTATTGAATTTAAATTTTTTTGTATTGAATATTCATCATTAAAATATATCATATGACCATTTTTACTATTAATAAATTCTTCTAATATTTTATTATTCCATAAAAAATTTTTAAAATAAACAATATCACCTTCTTTATAATTCTGTCTACTAAAATATTCTTTTGTTGTAATCTTAATAAAATTATCATTTTCACTAATTAGATTTAGAATATTTAATGTTTCATTTTGATATTGTAATTTATTTCCATTATCATCTGTAATAGAAAAGGTTAAACATTTTAGATTATTAAGAGGATTAATTTTAAAATTTTTACCATCATCATTTAAATTTGAAAATTCTATAAAATTTAATGATTCGTCAAACCCACCTATACCCGTTAAAGCTGCAAAACATTTATTCAAACCTTGATTAGAACCAATATTAACATTTGTAAATTCTTCTATATGCACTAAAATAGTATTTAAATTTATAGTATTATTAAATGAACCATTTTGTAAATAATTTTTACGGTTTGGTAAAATGATTTTTTCAATATGAATAGAAATTATATTTTTTATGTCTAATGGTATTGATAATTCCTTAGAACCATAATATAATTTTCTATTTAATGTTACATTCATTTTAGATATATCTGAATAGTTTTTCTGCAGTTCTAAACTTGTTTCACTTGTATTAAATTTAATTTTAAATGAAAAAGTGCTTGTATTATTATCTAACCAATCACGATCCAAACTAGATACTAAAAGAGAATGTGTTTCATTAGTATAATCTAACTTGTTAATATTTACCTTGTCTTCATTAAATGAAAAAATATTTTCATTTTCTGAATCTGTATCTGTTTCATTTTCAGATCCAGTTTCCTCTTCTGATAAGTAATTAGAATTATATAAGGTGTTATAATTATTCATTATTATTTTTTGAATATATATTTTATTTTCCCTTTTTCCTTACAATCTTTTTCTTAGTAACTTCTTCACTTGAATTTAAATCTTTTAGTTTAAGAAATTTTTCATATTCTTTTTCTAATATATTTAGTTCATTAAACCATATTTTTTCAATACTTGTATCATTTAGACTTTCATAAATATGTGTTTTTTGGTCTTTTTCTTTATTTAATTCTTCAATTCTTTCCTTAGTTAAATTATAGATTGGCATTTTAATTAAATAATCATATCCATTATCTTTTAGTATTTCTTCAATATCTTTTTCTTTAATATTAAGGTTAAGATTTGGATAATTTCCTTCAATTAATTGTTCAATTAAATTTTTCTTAGTTCTATTTGCAATTACAATTTTATTTGAAATAAATTCTAAAATAAATCTAACTCTTGCATTAATTATTAATAGTTCATTTTTTAATGAATTTAATTGACTAATCTTTCTTTTACTATATAAATCATGACGAATCATAAAATAATCTTTTAAGATTTCATTTGAATCTTTGTATTTTTTCAAATGCCCACTTGCATCATATAAAACCATATTACCTATATTTACTTTACTTGTAAGTTTAAATGTTTTTTCTATCTTATTTTGACCCTCAGAATTTTTATTATCTGATTCTATTAGACTTTCAAGTATATCTTGACTCATTGTTAAAGTAAATTTTACTTTTGTATCTGTGCTTTGAGATGTATAATTTCTTAAGATTTGACTTTTCTTCTTATCTTTACCCGTCTCTATAATTAGAGTTTCTAAGAATTCTTTATATTTATCTGTCCATGTTCTAATTGGTAATTCAGTGATTTCAAGTTGAGATTTATTTGTTTGATGATAAATACCATATGTTTGATAACTTTTTTCATTTAATTTTATAATATCACCTTTAAATCCCCTAAACCAAGGTTTTAATTCTGGAAGATTAATTTTATCTAATGAATCTCTATTAAATTCCTTTTTCTCAACTTTTTTAAGAATTATTTTTAAATTTTCTATAATACTTAATGGATTATGTGATGGAACATATGTGCTCCATCCAGTTCCAATACCTTCAGCACCATTTACTAAAATCATAGGAATTATAGGCACAAAGTGAACAGGTTCAACTAGTAGACCATCATCATCCATATAATCTAATACTTGATTATCAGAATTTTGAAATATATGATGAATTATATCAGGAATCTTAGTATGAATATACCTAGGCTGCGCAGAATCACTGCCACCCATGATTCGAGATCCAAATTGTCCAATTGGTTCTAATAAATTAATATTGTTTGCACCAACATAATCTTGTGCCATATTAACAATAGCACCTTGTAAAGATGCTTCACCATGATGATAACCACCATTTTCACTAACATATCCAGCAAATTGGGCAACCCTTATTTCAGAATTTAACTTTTTCTTAAATGCACAGAATAAAATTTTTCTCTGTGAAACTTTAAGACCATCAATCATTGATGGAATACTACGTCTATTATCTGAATTTGAAAAGTGTTTTAAATCTTTATTAATAAAATCTTCATGTGTAACTTGTAAATTTTTATAATCTAAAACACTATTTCTATCATAAGTTGCTAACCAATCTTTTCGATTATCTGCTAGTTTTTTATTAAAGGCTAGTTCAATTGCCAAATCACTTTTATCTTGTTCAAAGACATACTCTACCATCTTTAAATCTCTAAAATATTCTTTTGCTTCTTTTGGTGTGCTTGTTCCTAATCCTTTATAATATTTTACATTATACCCTTTTCCATTATTAGTTAGTTCTTTCCAATTTTCATAATCACTTAGATTATAAAATGATTGAACTTTCTTACTTTTATTATTAGTAACTTTCACTAGCGGAGTTAACATAGATTTTGTAAAATATTTCATCCTAAATAACTCGGGCCACAATGATTGGAATAAATTAAATAGAAGACCTTTGATATGACTACCATCTTCATCTTGGTCTGTAAGTAACATAACTGAACCATAACGTAATTCTTTTGTATCCTTATATTTTTTATCACTTTGTAGACCTATAATTTTTTTGAGATTAATGATTTCTTTATTTTCAGCAATTTTTTTAGCTAAATTTACATCATCACCTTTAACATTTAATACTTTTCCTTTTAATGGAAATACACCATATTTATCTCTACCAATAATACTTAATCCAGAAATAGCTAATGATTTAGCAGAATCTCCTTCTGTTAATATAAGCGTGCATTGTTGAGACTTTGGACCTCCTGCCCAATTAGCATCATCTAATTTAGGAATTCCTCGTAATGTTGTTTTCTTCTTTCCATCAGTTTTTTTTAGGTCTTTATTTTCTTTAAAAGCAGATAAATTAATTGCTAAATCCATTAAACCCATTTTTGCTAACTTATCTATAAATTTGTTATCTAAATCACATTTAGAACCAAACTTAGAAATAGGAGTTGTTAAAAATTCTTTAACCTGTGAATTAAAACTAGGATCATTTACTAAACATCTGATAAACACAAATAAATTTTCTTTAATATAAGAAGTTTTTACTACAATTTTCTTTTTTTTCAAAATATATTCTGCCAATTTTTTAGTAACTTGATTTGAAATATATTCTACATGTTTTCCTCCTTGATATGTTGTAATTCCATTAACAAAGGATACTTGATCAAATTGTTGTGATGGATTTATAGCAACACAAATTGCCCATCGGTCATTTACTTCTTGATATAATTTAGGTGTATCATCTAAATATAAATTAACATATTTTTCAAAAGATTTACATTCTAATTTTTGATCATTTAGATAAATATTAACTTGATTTCCAGTAATAGCAGCAGCATCATAAGTTCTTTTAGTTATAAGTTTAACTATATCTTTTGTTAGTTTTTCTGCTTTTTGATTAAATTTTAAGAAATCAGGATAATATGTAATTTTTGTATATGGTTTATTTTTACTTTTAGTTAATTTTGGTTTTTCTTTTACAGACATATTATCCCTAAAATGTTGAACATACTTTGTTTGATTCCAATGATCAATTGTTTCAAGAATAAAGTGTGTTGAAAATATATTAGCTAATTTACCACCATATCCATTCTTACCACCAGTAACTTTATTTTTTTTATCGTAATTACCAGATGTTAATAAATGTCCAAATATAAGTTCTGGAATATAAATATTTTCTGATGGATGAAGTTCTGTTGAAATACCTTCACCATCATTCTGAACTGAAATATAATTTTCTTCTAAACTGTAATTAACTTTAATATTTTTAACAGGGATTAAGTCTTTTTCACCTTCATTTATTTTTTGATTAATTCTAACACATTGATCTAATGCATTAACCAGAATTTCATCAAAAATTTTATACTCACCTGGACAGTAAGTCAAAGTTTCTTTTACCATTTTCCCTAATTTTTCATCAAATACCCAATGTTGTTCAGTTGTTAAATCAGTTGAACCAATATAGGTATCTGGAATTTTTAAAACATGCTCAACATGTGTATATTTTTTAAAATCTTGCGTTTTATTTTTTTGAGTCATAATTTTATATCAAATTGATTTAAGATTTAAATAAATTCAATTTTTTTAAATAGTTTATATTGTATATAATTTTTATAAGTATATATATAATGGATAAATCAAAAATATCCACTAAAAAAAAAAAAAATTATTTAAAAGGTGGAACTCAAAATCAAGTTCAAGCATCAACAGAAAGACAATTAGATATTCAAAAAAATCAAGTAGGAACATTTGATAAAGGCACTATTCCCTCTATTGCCGTAATTTATGATAATGTAAATAAAAAGATTAATAAAGGATTACAATATTTAATAGAAATAGAAATGATATTATGTATTTTCGAACAACATAATTATTTTAAAGATGATAATACAAAAATAATTAGCAGACAAATAGAATTAGAAAATAAATTAAAAGAAAAATTAGGTAATAAAACTTCTAAACAAGGAGGAGAAAAAGTAGCAGAAGTAGCAGAAGTAGCAGAAGTAGCAGAAGTAGCAGAAGTAGCAG
>MDSZ01128564.1_pt1 | contig 11155 bp, 10 predicted proteins | sample 811201 | NCBI WGS metagenome assembly MDSZ01 (sample SAMN05326647, study PRJNA326480) | marine metagenome | isolation source: seawater | place: Indian Ocean: North | collected 2010 | reverse complement strand
GGCGGTGGTGGTTCTCCAGCTGGAGAGTTCTACGTCAATACGGGCGGAACGGCCATCACCATACCTGCTCACACGGGATTCAACAATGGTGGAGCTGACAAAATACTGCTCACTTACACCCATGCGGGGCATGCCTGATGAAGGCTTTTCGTGACAAGATAAGTCAAGACTGCCCGAGCTGTAAAAATAGAGTCCTAGCTATTCGCATCAATGGCTTCTACGCCGGGTCAAGAGACCGTATATTTCTGTGGGAATGTCCCATCTGTGAGGCTGTTTGGAAGAAAACTCGCCCGAAACTCCTTAGTGCATTGTCCGATGTTGTGGAAACATGAGCGTAGCCTTTGAAGAAGCTTGGGCTATGGTCAAGAACGAACAGAAGGGTAAGTTTAGAGGCTATTCAAAGAACACTGTCAGTGGTAGAGCTGAGAGAGCGGGCAAGGCTAGAGCTTGGAGCCAATCACGTAAAGTCAAGCGTGGTAGAACCCGTAAGAGGTATGCTCGAAACAAGAGCAGAGGCAACGTCAGGCCGAAGATGAGGAGACAGCTAGGAGCTGGTGGATCGAGGGCTGAGATTGCAAAGGCATCCGAGGAAGACTTGTTCGCATTGACGCTTGGTGGGGCTCCAAAGGGTAGTGCAGTCGGGTCATTAGCAGAGGCCTTGGGTGCTGTGAACGTGATAAATAGGCCAATAGATGCAATGGAGTTCTTCTCAGGAGAGGGAGGAGAACCATACTCCCGTGGTGGCCTTGGATTGGACTTTCGTAGGAGAGGACACAATCTAGCCACATCAGACATAGGTCAATTCCTAACAGAGGGCAAGGACTCAATGGATACAGGAGGCGGGCTGACTGGCATATCTCCCACATGGGAGGTAGATATCATGGATTATACGCCTACGGAATGGGTAGACAAGCTAGAAGGTCAATTCGGAAGAGTGCCTGATGTTGCAATGGCAGCTCCCACATGCATAGACATGTCCATGCAATCAGTCGGAAAGAAGTGGAATCCCCCTCAAGCATACAAGGACGCAAAGAATGATGCTGAGCTTCGTGCTTTGAAAGTTGAAGCTTTGGCAGGGAGAAAGACAGGCGAGGCTCCTTCATGGATAGGAGAATCCACAGAAGATAACGTCACTGGAAATTGGCAACCAGTCTATCCCGGTCAAACGACATGGAAGGGAAGAGCTGGGGCGAACAGGGGGACAGCCAATGTCTTCCGTCAGACGTGGGAGATCATGGAGGAGATTGCAAGAAGGAATGAGGATGCTAAGATTCTGATTGAGCAGCCTACCAATGTGGCTAGATACATGCCCTTCACGTATTCAGACATTCTTCCGGATATGGCTGTGGTGAACATGGCAGCTTACACCGACCCCGCTGCTAGTGTATTTGGGATTCCAAAGAATCTCAGAGACCCCAACATAGGAACAGGCATAGACCCACTTGAATCATCAATGAAATACTACACAGAGCAGACTCCCACTCTTACAGCTATTGGAGACATAAGGTCAAAACCATTCAAGAGGACTGACCTATTTGGCAAATTCCCCAAGACCTTCATTCCTAGGCCTAGATTAGGGCAGATACCCGAGGACCCCAAGGACGACATACTCAGAGAGGCTGGATTTACTGGAACCGGAGACAGTAGGATAAGATTCACAGACATATCCACGCACCCGATCTTTAGACAGAACGTCCCCGTACCGCCTGAATTCTTGAGGTCAGTCCAACAAGAAGGATTTAGAAGATATAACCAAAGAGGTTTGGAAACAAACTCACAGAGAGAACAGCCATTCATGAGGATAGGACAGGCAGCACAGCTAGGCGGTAGGGGAGATGCGATAACAGGTAGTGGCCCGTTCTCGGGAGTGCTATACTCGTTCGCACCAAAGGGGTCTAAGAGAGGTGTCAATCAAACGGTGGGATACCCGAGGATAAATCCAATCACTGGCGTGGTTGGCCGGGTTCCTGATTACCATGCACGTTCTGTTCTACCTAATCAATTAGGAACCGACTTCTTGAGAGGGACTGAATTGGAGTTGGGTGTCCTGCCTCCCTACATGCCCGAAACAGACTTCCACCTGACCAACCCCAACGTTCCCCTAGCTGCCTTCGTTAGAAGAGGAGGGATCAGGACGCTCGATGAATACAGGGACATAGCTGGTGATGCCCTGACTGATTACTACTTAGGACAAAGGAGGCCAAAGAGTAAGCGTAGCTTTGGAAGAGAGAAGTTATTCGACCTGCCCAAGCTCAGAGGTAAGAAGAGAAAGCTACCTGCTGAGTATGAAAGATCGGGGCTGACAGAGGCTTCGATGGACATCACCAATCCTAAGCTAGAAGATGAAATGGAACGTCTACCTTTCAGGCCACCACCAGTGCCCAAACCTAAGAAGAACAAGTTTGGTAGACAGGTAGCCTGAAGGTTATTCTTCTTCCCCTGTAAAGAAACCAGCTGGAAGAACATGCTCATGGAAGTCTATTGGCACCATAACTCCTTTCTCGGTGACGGGATCGAGGACACGCACCTCTCCCTTCCTCCTTATACGGGAGCCTAATTTTGCAGTCATCTCACACTCAGCACACAGGTTCTTGGCGACATTCCTGAATCGCTGGTTGAACCACTCATTGAACATCTCATAAGAGGTGTACAACCAAGACAAGTGAGGCAACACCGTCTGCTTGATACTGTTCCAGCGTGTCATGGTCCGCAAGGGGTACCTTCTCTTTGACAGAGCTAGCTCTTCCACTATCGCTAAGCCGATGGCGTCCATGAGATCAATCGTCTTGAATTTGATATTGAAACCCCTAGATAGCAACTGATAGTCCAGCTTAGTAGTGTTGTACCCCATGAGCGTGGTATCCGATGGCAATTTCTTCAACCAGTCACCAAGCTCTCTCCTACTGCGGACCTCTATCCTGTACCCTTTGTGGCTCATTCTCTTAGCTATCACATCGCAGAAGATGTGGAATGTCTTTCCTGTAAAGAACACTGCCGCATCCAAACTAAAGGAGTCTAGGCGTGAGTAGTCCTTTTCCACTTCATCGTCCATGCCCTCAGACTCTGCTGAAAAGACTCTGAATGACATTATTTTTTCCTTGTACATCCAATATGATAGCCTAGAGAAGTGTAAGTCCATGATATCACCAATTCATTTGAATGTAAGCTACACGGCCCTTCATGTGCCTCTCAGCTCTATTGTTCTCCAAGAGCTTGTCCAATCTGCGTTTGGCCGTCTTTACACTGACTGAGTTTTGAGTTGCATACCTAGCTTCGAGGTCCGCTTTCTTCACGACCTCTTTACCAGTCTTAGGGTGTATCTCCTTGTCGATCTTGTTGAATGACTGTCTCCAAGAGTGAAGCTCTGCTTGCGCCCGCTTCTTCGTCTTGACACTCTGCTTCTGCTCTAGCCAAATGATTGTGTTGTACAGGTTGTCGTAGATTATCTCCTTGGCCATCATAACATGCTCAGCGGTTATCACACTGCTCTTCATTGTGGTAGCAATGAGGTTAGCCATTATGCAGGTGTAGTTTTCTACGTTGGGCAGGAAGCTAATTGCTGTCTCCTTGATCTCGTCGTCCGCTATGCTTCTAACTAGCCCGTAGTAATCGTCTAGGGCATTCAAAAGAGCGGCGTGGTATGATGGACCTGCCTTGAATATCTGATACGCATGCTTGACCGCCAGCTCCTCCCTCTCCCCGTCCTTCAGCTCATCCCACTCTGACTCTGTGAGTCCCGCAGCTTCAAGGAGTCTGCCTTTGACTTCATCTCTGCACTGCACCATGTACTCAGCTAGGTCCTCGTACTTCCATAGCTTGTCAGGGACCGGCTTGTATGCCCCTGATAGCCTGTGTTCACTGGTGGTGTGCCTAGTCTCTAGGCTTACATCATTCTGATACAGGAAGACACGCTGGAAGAATCCCTTCTCAAGAACGTGGTGCATGATGTCCTTTGGTGGGAATGTGGTCATCCACAGTGAAACACCTGATGGAGTCTTTACTGAAGCACTAGCAAGGTGCTTGACCAGCACGTTGGTCTCACTGCCGATTGGTGCCATTGCTTGTTGTAGGTACAGTATCTTATCGCTGAAGTATGCCTTCTGATCGTTGAGTAAGATGCTGGCCTCGTCGAAAAGGAGAGACTTGTATCCGTTTAGTACCCCCGGCACCACCTCGTAATCAACCTGACCTGTCGGTTTTCCATCCTCATCATACAGTGCGACTTCTTTGACAGAGCCAATCAGCCCTGCATCCGAACCACCACTGAACAGCTCCGTCTCTATTCCGCAAAGCTTCAGTATCTTAGAGATGAATTCGTAAGCGACTGACTTGCCTGACCTAGACTGTTGAATCCAGTACAGGTGAAACCTGCAATCGATGAAGATACCATGGATTGGTATCCTCATATAAGGTGCCAGCAGCTGACCCATGACAAAGAAGTAAGACATTATGGCAGCGTACTCGTTGTAGAACGAGACTGTGTTGAACCGCTCGATGTAATTGCGAATAAATTTGGAGCCCTCATAATCGGAAGAAACGAGGGCATAGTCGTTCCATTTCCTCGTAGTATCTGTCTGTGTTCGGAGTAGCATGATATCACGGGGACCCTCGGTGGTAGCTATACCTCTTAACCTCTCACACTAGGAACGAGACATCCGAACCTTTTCACTCACGATCTTGTCTTCGCTGTTTAGGACAGCGAGTATCTTGTTAGCTCTAACCTTGCCAAGTCCCTTCAAAGTGATTAGCTCTTTCATGGGGGTTGCCGCAATCTCAGCCACAGAGCCAAACTCTTCCAAGAGCTTCTCTGCGATGACCTGACTTGCACCCGCAGCTCTGAGAGTGTCCACTCTCATGTCCTCTGATGTGGTCTTACGAAGCACTCTGTACGTGGACGAGGAGCCCAAGGTCCCGTCCTTCTCGAATCTCTTACATATGAAACGAGCAGCAGATGACCTATCCGGAAGGGTGACTATCTGTATGTCATAGTCCGTGCTGAATCGAGATAGGGAACCGATGTATGAGGACCAAGCTCTCTGATATGGTATCTTTCTACCTGCCTTGACAGCTTGAGCTAGGTAGTTATCCAAAGTCCCCCAAATTAGGAGTATAGGCTGGTTGTAGTTATCATCGAGATTGTGCAGTTGCTGTTCAAGATGCCCTGACATCATACTGCCCATGTAATCATGGATGCTCTTCGCTTCGATCCCCATGCTCCTGTAGGCATAGTCACAGATCATGTTCTGCTTGGTTTGATGAAAGAGGCCATCGGTCTTGTCGATGTACTTCTTGACAAGGTCCTCTAAACCTGAGCGTTCTCGATTGTCAATGAATAGAATCTTGGTCATTGAAATCACAACGGCACTGGTGGGATTTCATCATTATCGGGCTTGCTAATCATGTAGGCAGTAGCTCCGCACTCTGCACAGGACAGGTTGGCAATGACGCCATCCCCCATGCCTTCATCATAACCGTAGTCCTCGAAAGTGTGGTCTCCACCCCATATCATCTGTCCGGCACAGAACCAACAGGCGAATGGAGTAAGCGTCTTCTCTCCGTCTATGATGTCCAGTGCGAGCCTTGACATCTTTCTGACATCGTGCCACCCATCGTGCAAACCCTCGGGGTCTGATAGCTCTTTGAGCCATTTGATTGTCTTCTCTAGGAGCCCCATTCACTCTTCCCCCTTCTGCATTTCTTGCAATCTGAATTCTTCAGCTTCTCTCCACACGAAAGCTCTGTTTAGCATATCAGTTATCATGTCTGCAAATTGCACATCTACAGCTATGGCTACCACGTTTGGATCATCGTCACTCTGTTTCATCTGAGGATGATGCAGTATCTCAGTGAACCCCGTGTTCACGTTGGTCCTGAATGACCATGGCAACAGGTCACGCATCTCTTCGAGCCCTGCATCATGCTCCTCTTCTGTCGCTGTGTTCATCTTTGCCATTAGTATGGCCGCTTTCTTTCTTCTTATCTCATCAATATCGTCACTCATTTGTCATTCACGTCCGCTGGTATATCAGGCCCTTTTCTCCACTCGGGCAATCTACTGTAAATTTCTTCCCAGCTCATATCACGCTGACGCTGTCTCAAACAGCTATCCATTATCTGTATCCATATTGGTGTCATTGGCATATTAAATCCCCTTCCCGTCATAGAACGGGCAACGTCCCACGCATAAACCTTCATTGAATAACTTGGGGCAGGTGGGAGTTAGATAGTATCTTGATGCACCGTGGGATAGCATCTGATGTGTGACAGCTGGCTTGTAATCTGCCCAGCCGAGTGACTCGATGAATGCATGAGCTTTGTTCACAGCTTCTTGATTGGGTACCTTGCTGTCTCGGGGTGGACGTGCAAACCTTCTGAAGTAATCCAAGAGATACATCATCAGGTAGACTCTAGGTTGATGGGGAGGGTTCGATCCCTTCTCACAGCAAGCCGCTTTGAGACAGGGGAGCATCGGAACTCCATCCACGTTCTTCATCTCTACCTGAATTTCGGCGGCGTCAAACTTTCCAAAAAATCCTGACAGCCCTGACATCCTATACTCAGGGTCATTTCTGCTGACAATCTTCAGTGGCATGCCTGAGCTTCCTCGGACATGCAGTCCGCTCGATGGGGACTTTGCTTGCTCGGTTATGTGACTCCATCCTTTCTCCATCATGCGCTCACTCACTGGAATGCTCCAAAGGCCTCTCTTGACATTGAAGGTGTTCGGCACTCTGATGTGCCTATCCGGTCTGAATGACACTACAGGGTCGAGAGATATCAGTCCCATGTCCTTTACCCACTTGTTCACCACAACCCTACCTGAAAACAATAAGTCACTGAGCTGGTCAGGGGGCAGATCGTAGACTTTATCCAAAAGAACCCATATGTGATATCCACCACCACTGAAGAACACAGCGTGTTTCCAGCCTTTGGACGTTAGGTAATTCGACAGCTTCAGAGTGTCTTCTGTACATCTCTGCCCTGCTTCCTCTTCTGACATCTCCAGTTGTTCAATAGCTCTCCCCTTGTCAAGATCAACGACGAAGTGAGGTATGATGGCAGTTGTGTACTCGCATCTGTTGCCACCCGGCTTTAGCTCCTTGAATGGATACACTGTCACCGTTAGGTTGGCCTTTCCATTGGTGTTAGAGACGTATCTCTGAAAGTCCTTTTTCGAGTGTATCACTCTCCTTACACGCATGTCTACCTCTCGGGGGTACCCATCGAATATACTGGCCAATATCACTCCTCCTCATACGGTATCGACACGCCCCCAAAACGTGGACAGAAACTCTTCACACGGCACCATGGATTACATGTTGAATCCGTTCTGTAATCTGATATCAATGGAAATGAAGTACCTAGCATTCTGCCAGTATATCCGTTGTGGGCCCGTACAAGCTTCTCCAAGTCCTTCTTCATCTTTGACACAATACCGCTCTTGATAGCCTCTATGTGCCTGAATATCTCCTCCCCTCCTGTGTGGTCCCAGCCCCAGTATGTCGTATTCAATCCGCCCAGCTTAGGGTGCTTGGACTGATTTAGGAGATAGACATAGAATGCCATTTCTTTACGCATGGTCTCCCATTTGAGGGGCTTGTCCTTCCACTGACCAGTCTTAAGCTCGTGAATGTGGATATCCCCATTTTCATCCATAAACATCCTATCTACTATCCCAGTTAGATGAACCAGCTGACCGCTTATCTCTACGACAGCATCAAGTGTAATCTCATTTCCAACGGGCAGAAAGTGAAGAGGATCGGAAACCATGAACCTTCTAGCTTCTGTATCCAGTAGCATTTGGAGATGGCTCTCCTCTCCCAGCTCAAACTCTCCCCTCTTGGGGTTTGAGGATGGTATGAATTTGCTAAAGTATTCCTTTACCCTGTCTAATCCGTAAGAGCGCATTGAAGCGGCATAGCTCACATTCACCTCATTGTAGAAATCCTCTGTGGCATCGTGGACATTGCTACCCCTTGTCATGGCGTCAGTAGCTTCCTCCTTCACACCTAGGACTCGTTTGATGAAATACTGCTGGGCGCAGAAACCAAAGTCGCCCAGTGATGTCTTCGATACCCTCAGAATGATGTTCTTCGGTAAACCGGGATGCCACGAGTAAGTGGACTCCAGTCCTTCCATGCCTTTGACGGGATAGGACCTAGGTTCTCTAATCTGCATCGTCATCCTTGTTCCCCCATACAATGTCACACGCAGGTGTTTCCTCGTCGATCAGCCCCATTCTCTCGTGGGCATTGTCGTCCGAGTCTACGAAGTCAGCTAGGGTCATTTGACCTTCAGCTACAAACCTAACCGCATCACACGAAGAGCAATCAAACTTCGTCCTACTCTTAGGTACCTCTCCTGCTTTGAATCGAGCTTCCATCTCCTCTAGGGTCCAGCCATCTCCCTTCTTCATTGAACGGAGACCGTGGTTGCTGATCCTCAGACTCTCTTTGTCCCACTCCTTGGCTATCTCCCAAAGCTCAGGATATCCACGCCACACACCCCACCATGCGTCCGGTGGCTGTTTGATACAGTGAAAGCATCCGAGCCGTGTGAAATTGACATACAGCTCATTCATCAACCCCAAATCATCGAGATAGTCAAAGCAGTCCTGCTCTGTCCATTCCCACTCAACGAGAGGGTATCTGTTCCTTGCATTCCTTGGGTCCTCTGTGTGAGCTTTGCCTGATTTTCCCATCTTACCGCTGTTGCGGGTGCGATGTTCCTCGTCTTTAGCTATACCAATGTATATCACATCTACGTCCTTTCCCGCCCTTTGAAGTGGTTGTACCTTGGATTCTCTAGCCCACCAGCAAGGGTAAGCTCGTAGCGGGGCACCCCTCTGTTTGCCTTTGTTGGCACCCCTAGTAATCTCTCCGTAGAACCAGTCATCCCATGTGCGTGGGGATTTGACAAACTCTACTTTTAGGTTGGGATCGAACCTATCCTGAATATACTTCTCGACCTTTGCTATGTATTCGTAAAGCTCAGGAAACTCAAAGTCAGTGTCGGCGAATGTAATCTTTGTGACGGGTAAGTCCCTTTCACCTTCTTCATACCAACGGCGTAGTAGCTCAATCATCATCGCAGTGGAGTCTTTGCCCCCTGAGAAGCTCACCATCCCCGTCTCGTAGCGCATCTCCCTCACTCCGAGGGTTCACTACTATCGTCCTTTAGATCATCGGGATGCTCAAAGCTACCATCACGCAGACCGGGCCACCCATACCACTCTCCGCCAGTCCTATCACGGCGGAACAGCTTGACCCTACCATGGGCCTTGAGGCTGGTTCTATTCTGTGTCATAACTGCATAAGACTCAACGACTCCTGTCAGCTCTCCTCGCTCGTCTCTCTCCTCGTCCACCTCGACGACTACCATCTGTTGTAGCCAGCCCTCGGTGTCTCTGAGCCAGTGAGGGGTCTCAGCTCCCATTATCTCATTGCCAGCACTGTCGTATGCCGACTTCATGTGCGTGATGATGTAGCAGTGGATTCCTCTCCTGCATAGCTCCTGCAACGCAGTGAGTGCTGAGTTGTACCTGTTCTTCCTAATGTTCCAGTTGAATCTGCCGATTTGAGTAGTCGTAGCCTTTCCTGCCGTGGCGATCCCATCAGGACCCAGTCCGAGGTCATCCACCTTCATGGTGGTCTCACAGATATTGAGCCAATGGTCAGCACCATCGAAGCACACAGTCTTCAGATACGGGTTAGGCATCTTTCCATGCTTATCGAAGTAAGCCATCTGCTTATCTGCCATCTCAATCGCCGCCTTCAGATAGTCAATTGACATCTGATAGCTAGCTGGGAAATCATATGGGACCCTGCTGGGCTTGTCATTCATGACCCATGGATTGAGGACAACGATGTTCTTCGATCCACTGTGGTGCGCCGCCTTCGTGCTTTCACCACCTGCATCATAGTCAATATGCCATATCTGAGCCCCGTCTTCCTTCTCCTCCTCAGTGAGAGAGTCAAGGACCTGCCCTGACTTTCCGGACTTGGGTGGCCCAGCTATACCGCACAGAACGTGCTTGTGATACCGGGTCGCTCTAGCTCTCGCCGCCTGAATCTGAACCCATGCAGGGTTGCTACTCGTAGTCATCCACTGCCCTGTCTCCTGCGTCGGAGCTGGAAGGACTTCCTCAGTTGGCTCAGGACCCAGTATGTTATCGACAAACTCTTCCTTCATCTTCTCGACCTCCTTATGAAACTCCGGTGGCATTGCATCCATGGCCTCTTCAGGGCTCAAGTTGGGAGGCTCCCTGAAGCCCGTCCCAGCCTTTGTCTGCTTGTTATCCGTGACTACGACCTTGTTCTTCTTGTCCAATGCCCCGTTCTCGGAGCTGGTGTCGATGTCTTCGTAGTTGTCGAAGAAACCTGTACCACTCATGGCAACCCCGCCCACTTGTCCTTAGCTGGCTCCAATCCGAAGTCATCGAATTGGCCGACGTCGTTTGTGTCTGATGAAGCCCTAGGGGAAACTATTGATCTGAGGGGGAGCGCATAGACGTTCAAGCCATCCATGTTGTAGTTGATGTCTCCTTGATTCCCTATCCACGTCCTAGTCTGTACCACGCACCACACTCTCGATCCCTGTTGGTAATCGTACCAGCCATCGTCCTTCTTGACTTGGTGGGCATTGTGGTCAGTCACATGTGATGCATTGAGATTGACCCAAACTCCTGAGTTGGAGGGGTCCTCCCTTCTGAGATTCTGATTGGTCAGAACGATGGGGTGTCTAGCACCTCCCTCTGCATATGCGTCCTCCTTGCCATCGGAATTGATGTAGTCCACCTCTCCCATGACTGCGAAGATAGGTCCAATCTCGCCACCGTTGCGTAGGCTGATTTTGTTCTCAGCTTTGTCATGGTAGTCCATGAAGTCCTCAAGCGCACACACTGGCATGAATTGTGCAATGAATTGGTCAGGGCTGAACATGGCGTTGGCCTTTGATAGTGCTGACTCAGGCACCCAGTCCAGTCCGTAGTTGGGATCAAGATTCCTAGCTTCCAGTATGACCTCATCCGACTGCCACGCTGTCCCTTCCTCTGCCTTGAACGAGATTGGTACGTTCATTACGAGCTTGGTTTTGGCGGCGTCGAACGAGCATTCCAATACAAGAGGGGTCTTCCTAGGCCCTTCTTCCAAGAATT
>MDSZ01043870.1_pt1 | contig 11156 bp, 11 predicted proteins | sample 811201 | NCBI WGS metagenome assembly MDSZ01 (sample SAMN05326647, study PRJNA326480) | marine metagenome | isolation source: seawater | place: Indian Ocean: North | collected 2010 | reverse complement strand
TGAATTAATTTAAACTCAATAAATAAGACATATTTATGAAAAATCAAATTCAAAATCGGATGTAAAATTGCTTAAAAACCTTGTTTTAACAGGAATGATGGGAGTAGGTAAATCTACTGTCGGTAAAAGATTAGCGGAAAAGCTTTCTTATAGTTTTATCGATGTTGATAAACTTATTGAGTCTAAAGAAGGATGCTCAATAAACGTTATTTTCAAAAATAAAAGTGAAAATTACTTTAGAAGACTAGAAAGCAAAATAAGTCTTGAGGAATTAAAAAAAGAAAATTCTGTAATTTCACTTGGTGGTGGTGCATTTTTGAATAAATCGATTAGAAGAGCGGTAAAAAACTGCTCAGTGAGCTTTTGGCTCGATGTTGAGATTAATCAATTGATCAAACGACTAAGTAAAACTAATAGAAGACCTCTTTTGGATAAAAAAAATTTAAGAGAGTCTATCAATAAAATTTACTTGCAACGAAAGAAAACATATAGTGAAGCAGATTATAGAATTAGATGTAATTTTTTAAAACCAGAGGTGATTGTCAATAAAGTAGTTAAATTATATGAAAAATCAAGAACTTAAATTTGAAAATAATATTAATTCCTACTCAGTAATTATCGGACATAGTGCAATTAATTTTTTGCCAAAAAAAATCAAAAATTTATGTCCTAACTCAAAAAAAATTGCTTTGATTTTTGATAAAAATGTACCAAAAAAATATAAATTTCATCTTCAAAAAAAGCTTAAAAATTATAATTTATTAACTTTGACTTTTGTGCCAAGCGAAAAAACAAAGTCTATTAAATCTGTCAATTTTTTCTTAGAAAAATTATTAGATAAAAACTTTAATCGATCTGATTTAATTATAAGTGTTGGCGGAGGTATTACTGGTGATACACTCGGATTTGTTGCTAGTGTTTATAAAAGGGGTATTAATTTCATAAATATTCCAACTACTTTACTGGCTCAGGTTGACTCTGCAATAGGTGGTAAAACAGGTGTTAATTCATCGCAAGGAAAAAATTTAATTGGTACTTTCTATCAACCAAAATTAGTAATTTGTGATACATCCTTTTTAGATTCTTTACCAAGAAGAGAGATGGTTTGTGGTTACGCAGAAATTTTAAAGCATGGAATAATAAAAGACCAAAAATTTTTCAACTGGCTAAAAAAAAATACAAAATATATTTTTGCAAAAAAATCTAAGGAATTGGAATATGCTATAAAAAAAAGTTGCCAAATTAAAATGTATTTTGTAAATAGAGATGCAAATGAAAAAGGTTTGAGAATGGCTTTAAACTTTGGTCATACCTTTGCTCACGCAATAGAGGCAAAAAATCATTACTCCAAAAAAATAACTCATGGAGAAGCTGTTTTAGCTGGAATAATTTTAGCAACAAGATTATCTTTAATCAAAAAAGTTTGTAATTATAATACACTTCAAAATATTGAAAATATTTATAATGCTAATCATTTAGGTTACTCTTATAAAAAATATTTAAATTCAAAAACAATAATTAGCCTAATACCATTCTTAAAAAATGATAAAAAAAATAATGATACAAATATTAATTTTGTTTTATTAAAAAAGATTGGTAAAACAACCAAGCCAAATTCTTTTAAGATACCCCTTAATAATTTGAAAAAATATAGTAAAATTATTTCTCAATATTAATTTCAAGTGCATGAATTTTTGTTTTTAAATCTTCATTTAATATATTCATAATTTTTTTTTGAGCATCTATTCTTGATATTGAATTTAGATATATAGATCTAATTATCAATTTTAGATGAAACTTTTCTGGGCTATAAAATTTATGTTTTTTATGCAAATGTGAATTATCAACAATTTCAACATTCTCAAGTTCAATGTTGTCTTTTAATTTTAATTTAATTTCTTCAAAATAATTTTTCATTATTTAAATTTTACTATATAGAGTCAAATATGAAAGTTATATGTGATTGGGAAAATTGTAAAGAAGTTGGATCCTACAAGGCTCCTTTGGAAAAAGATAATAGTAAAAATTATAGGCTATTGTGTTTAGAACATATTAAAATTTTTAATAAAAGCTGGAATTACTTTGAAAATATGAATGATCAAGAAATTGAATTCTTTATCAAATCAGACCTTACTTGGCATAAATCTACAAAAAAATTTGGATCCTCTGAAAATTTTTTCAATATACTTTGGAATAATGCGCTTGAAGATAAACTAAATATATTTAACAGCTCTAGCTTTAAGGATTTTAAAAAAGCTAAAATATCACAAACAGATAAAGACGCCTTGCAAGTTATGGAGTTAAATGATGATGCAAAATGGGATCAAATACACTCTAAATTTAAAGAACTTGTAAAAAAATATCATCCTGATAAAAATCAAGGGAGTAAAAAATTTGAAGATAAATTAAAAAAAATTACTTTAGCTTACAGCCAGCTAAAGAAAACTTTAGGAAAAAAATGACTACTAATCAACTACTGCAGAAACCAGATATAAAACTTTCAGTAAAACAAACTTTTGGTTTTGATAGCGAGATGAAAATTGACGCTTTCTCAAAAAAAAATGAATATGTTCCGAAAATTGATCCAGATTATAAATTTGACAAAGATACAACGCTAGCAATATTGGCTGGTTTTTCTTTTAATAAAAGAGTTCTAATTCAAGGCTATCATGGCACTGGTAAGTCTACACATATTGAACAAGTTGCAGCTAGATTGAATTGGCCATGTTTAAGAGTAAATTTAGATAGTCACATAAGTAGAATAGATTTAATAGGCAAAGATGCAATTACCTTAAAGGACGGAAAACAAGTCACCGAGTTCAAAGAGGGAATACTTCCTTGGTCAATACAAAATCCAGTAGCTCTAGTTTTTGATGAGTACGACGCAGGTCGGCCAGATGTGATGTTTGTAATACAAAGAGTTTTAGAAAGTGATGGTAACTTTACTTTATTAGATAAAAATAAAGTTTTAGAGCAACACGACTTTTTTAGAATATTCGCCACAACGAATACAGTCGGTTTGGGAGATACGACTGGGCTATATCATGGAACTCAACAGATCAATCAGGGCCAAATGGATAGATGGAACATTGTCTCAACTTTAAATTATCTTCCTTTTCAAAAAGAATTAGAAATTGTTTCAGCGAAAAATAAAAACTTTAATAATAAAGAAGGAAAAGAGTTATTATCCAACATGATAAAAGTTGCAGACTTAACAAGAAAAGGTTTTGTAAATGGAGACATCTCTACAGTAATGAGTCCAAGAACAGTCTTACATTGGGCTGAAAATACAGATATATTTAAGGATAAAGGTTATGCTTTTAGAATTACATTTTTAAATAAATGTGATGATTTAGAAAAAAAAATTATTTCTGAGTATTATCAAAGATGTTTAGGGGAAGATCTGCCTGAATCTTCAATAAATGTAACTATTTAAAGTGGAAGATAAAAAAGAAAAACTTGAGGACTTTAAAACTGCAATTAGTTCAACTGTCAGATCTTTAGCTAATTCTCAAAAAATTGAGGTTTCTTTTGGAAACCAAGCTTCAAATTCTGAAGAAAATTCTATAAGGCTTCCTGAAATAAACCGTGATATTAATAGGATTAACTACGAGGAGATAAGAGCTGTGGCTGACTCGAAGTCATTAAGATTAAGATTCTCAGACAAAAAGATTTTAAAAAAATATGAGCCAGAGGGTAATATATCAAAGAAACTTTATAAAATTTCAGAAAAAATTAGATGTGAAAAAATTGGAACAAGCTATTTTAAAGGAGTAAAAAATAATATTGAAAAATTTTACGAAAGAAGAATTTCTAATTTAGATTTAAAAAGTAGCGAAGATAAAATTGTTGAATCTTTTGAAAACTTTTTAAGAGTTAAATTTTTAGACTTTCAAACCGATGCCCAGATAGATAAAAAATTAAAGTCCTATAAAAAAGATCTAAATAATCAGTTTAAAAATAAAATGAGCGACCTAAAGGAGCTTACTTTGGATCAAGAAAAATTTAATTCTATTATTTCACAATTAATTACTAAAATGAGTTTAGATGAAAATATTGATGAACAAGAAAAAAGAGATGAAAAAAATGATAATGAAGATAAGCAATCAAAACCTCAAGACCAAGAACAAAAAACCTCTGAAAAAGATGAGAAACACGAGGAAATGTCGATAGATAGTGGCGTTCCAGATTTAGAGAATGAAGCCAAGGATTCTGATAAAGCCGATGAAGAACTCGAGATAGAAGATAGTTCAAGACCTGATCTCAAGAAAATAGGTAAAACAAATTTTGGTGACCTTAGGTACAAATATTATACAAATGAATTCGATGAAATAATTAAAGCTGAAGATCTTGAAACTGCTGAGGAGCTAGCTAGATTAAGAAAAAATTTAGATCAACAATTACTGCAATTAAAAAGTTTTATATCTAAATTAGCTAATAAGTTACAAAGAAAATTATTAGCAAAACAAAGTAGATCATGGAATTTCGATTTAGAGGAAGGTTTGCTGGATACTTCAAAACTTCCAAGAATTATTATCGATCCTTTTAACTCCTTATCATTCAAAAAGGAAAAAGACATAGAATTTAAAGATACTTTAGTAACAATTTTGATCGATAATTCAGGATCAATGAGAGGCAAGCCTATTTCTGTTGCAGCAATTTGTGCAGATATTCTATCAAGAACTTTAGAAAGATGCTTGGTTAAGGTAGAAATATTAGGATTTACCACAAAGCATTGGAAAGGTGGATCATCTAGAGAAAAATGGATGAAAAATGATAAACCAATTTTACCGGGTAGATTGAATGATTTAAGACACATCATTTACAAATCCGCTGACATGCAGTGGAGACAAGCTAAAAACAATATGGGTTTAATGTTAAAAGAAGGATTATTAAAAGAAAATATTGATGGTGAAGCTCTGAAATGGGCTTTCAACAAAATGAATAAGAGAAAAGAAGATAGAAAAATTTTAATGGTCATATCTGATGGAGCTCCAGTTGATGACTCTACTCTATCAACTAATACTAGCGATTACCTAGAAACTAATCTGAAAAATACTGTTAAATGGATTGAAAATAAATCTAATATTGAGTTATTGGCTATTGGAATCGGTCATGATGTGACAAGATATTATAATAAAGCAGTTAAAATTACTGATGTTCAAGATTTAGGAGATGTAATGATAAATCAATTAACTGAGTTATTTGTAGAAAAAAATAAAAAGACTATTCACTAAAGATTTATTCTTGATACAGAATTTTCTGTGTAGTCTTTAATTCTTCTCAATAAAAGCCTAAAAGGAATCAGCATCAAAAAAGTAATAGATAATTTGACCATTAAGTCTCCTATTGCTAATGTTGCCCAAGGAACTCCTGTCCCGTAAAATGCGATAGAAAAAAATAAAAATGTATCTACAGTTGAGCCTAGTATAGATGATGTTAACGGAGCAACATACCATCTGTTCTTTCTAAAATGATCAAAAATCTTTATATCTAAGTTTTGCGCAATAAAAAAAGCTAAACCTGATCCAACGGCAATTCTAATTGATATAATATCTGAAAAATTAGTTGATACTGTAAAAGTAAGCACTATGCCAATAACAAACCCAACATAAACAACTTTTCTTGCAACATCTTTTCCGTAAGCTCTATTAGCGAGGTCGGTAATTAAAAAAGTGATTGGATAAGTAAAAGCTCCGTAAGTAAGAATTTCATTTAACCCAAAATACTGTACAGGAAATTGAACGAAATAATTAGAAATAACTACTATAACTCCCATTAGAATTGAAAGTTTATAATACAAGTTCATTTTATGATTTTGCTGTAATCGAGGCTTTAATTTTTTTAACTTTTTTTGATAATTTCCCGTTTCTTGAAGACATTAAAAATTTATCAAGACCGCCCTTAAAGTCTACAGTTCTTAAAGCGGCATTAGCGACGTTTAATTTAATATTTTTTTTTAATATATCACTTCTAAAAGTTACTTTTTTAAGGTTAGGTAGAAATCTTCTTTTAGTTTTATTCTTTGCATGGCTAACATTGTTGCCTTTTAAAGGTGATATTCCTGTTAATTCGCATCTTTTAGACATAAGTTTAATACATTTATATAATTCTAGTGGTTGGATGGGTCAAGCATTAATTCCAACAGCTTCACTAACGTTTTTGAGTTTTTCTTTTTTTAGAATTGAAATTAACTCCTTTTTTATCTCTTTAACTATTCCAGGCCCTTTAAAAACCATTCCAGTATATAATTGAACTGCGTCAGCTCCAGCACATATTTTTTCGAATGCAGATTGACCTGAGTCTATACCACCAACTCCTATTATTTGTATTTTACCTCGAGTTTCTTTATAAAATTTTTTAATTAAGTTTGTAGCAAGATTTTTTAATGGTTGTCCTGATAGACCACCTTTCTCATTTTTTTTATTATCAGCTAAATTTTCTCTATTTCTATCGGTAGTATTAGAAACTATTACTCCAGCAATTTTATACTTAATGATTGTTTCGATTATTTTACTTATTTCACCACTGCTGATATCTGGAGAAAGCTTAACTACCAGTGGCTTTGAAATATTTTTATCTTTTTTTATTTTGTTAATCCCTTGTAGAAGGTTTTCTAGTTCTTTCTCATCCTGAAAAGCTCTTAATCCCTCTGTATTTGGTGAAGAGATGTTGATTGTTAAATACCCTGCATTAGAAAATAGTCTAGATAAACACAAATAATAATCTTCCTCTTTATTTGCTGTATCTTTGTTCGGGCCAATGTTTATTCCTAAAAAACCACTAGGTAAATTATCTGATATTCTTTTTGATATAACTTCAGAGCCATGGTTATTAAAACCAAGTCGATTTATAAGGGCTTGATCTTTTTCTAATCTAAAAATTCTCGGCTTTGGATTTCCAAGCTGTCTTTTAGGTGTTACAGTGCCTACTTCAACAAAACCATAACCAAGTTTGAACAAAGAATTATAAACTTCAGCGCTTTTATCAAATCCAGCTGCAAGGCCTATAGGATTTGGTAATTTTTCATTTAAAAGATTTGTATCCAAAATTTCTTCATCTTCCACTTTAAAAAAGTGTTTAGGTAAGAAATTAAATTTTAATGATTTAATTGCCAAATCATGCGCTACTTCTGGATCTAAAGAAAAGATGTAAGGTTTAAAAATTGAATACATTATTTTATTTTACTATTTATTAATTCAATTGTTTCATTAAGTCCAAAAAAACTTATAAAGTAACCCATTCTAGGTCCATTCTCTTCGCCAAAAACAACCTCATAAATCAGCTTAAACCAATCTCTAAGATTTTTCTCATACCCGTTTTCCTTGCCTACAGTATAAACATAGGTTTGAATTTGCTCTGGTGTGAGTGACTGGTCAATTTTTTTCAATTTTGCGACTAAATTTTCTAAGGCTTTTTTCTCACTTGCGCTAGGACTTTTATATTTTTTTTTTGGCTCAACTTTATCTTTAAAATAATTAATTGCATATTCAGTTAAGCTATCTAATATTTTATGATCATTTGGATTTATTTCTTTATGAAATCTATTTATAAATTTCCAAAGGATATTTTTATTATCTGCGTTACTAGAGCCAACCAAATTTAGTAGCATCGAAAAAGGCATTACTATTTTTTCATTTGGAGGTTTGCCGTTATGGACATGCCATACAGGATTTAGTATCTGATCTTTTGTTTCTTGTAATGGATATTTTTCTACATAAGATAGGTATTCATCAACCGTTTTAGGAACTACTTCTGAATAAAGTTTTTTTGCTCTCTTAGGATTCGGATACATATACAAAGATAAACTTTCAGGTGATGCATACCTGAGCCATTGATCAATCGAAATTCCATTGCCTTTTGACTTTGAAATTTTTTCACCTTTTTCATCTAAAAATAACTCATAGGCAAATCCATTTGGTGGATTTTTTCCTAGTATTTTACAAATTTTATTTGAAAGTATTGCGCTTTCAGTTAAATCTTTGCCATACATTTCAAAATCGACATCAAAAGTAAACCAACGCATTGCCCAATCGACTTTCCATTGTAATTTACAATTACCGTTTAATATATCAGTTTCTAATTTCTTACCTTGATTATCAAAAACTACTTTACCAGTTTTTAGATCCATATTTAGCAATGGAATTTCAAGAACTGTACCTGTTTTAGGACAAATTGGTAAAAATGGACAATATGTTTTACGTCTTTCCTCTCTCAGGGTGGGCAAAATAATATTCATTATTTCTTCATATTTTTCTAAAACTCTTAAAAGAGAATTGTTAAAAACCCCTTTTTTATAATTTTCAGTAGAACTTTTAAAAGTAAATTGAAAATTAAATCTTTTAAGAAAATTCTTTAACATTTCATTATTATGTTCTCCGAAACTGTTAAATTTCCTAAATGGATCAGGAATAGACGTTAATGGTTTACCTAAATTTTTTTTTAAAATAACATCATTTGGAATATTATCTGGAACCTTTCTGAGACCATCCATGTCATCAGAAAATGTAATTAATTCATGATCAATTTCTTGAATGTGATTTAAAGCATTTATCATCATCGTAGTTCTAGCTACCTCACCAAATGTTCCGATATGAGGAAGACCGCTTGGACCATAGCCAGTTTGAAACGTGATCTTATTTTTTTTATTAATAATATCTTTTCTATCTTTCAAAAGTTTTCTGACCTCTACAAATGGCCAGGAAGATGTTGATTGAATTAAGTTGTTATCAAGCATAATTAAGGTTTATTAAATTTTATACGCAAAATACAGTTTTTATTGCATGATATTAAGTTGAATTTTAGAACTATTTAAATAATCTCAGATTTTATGGCAACAAACAAAACCGTATTTTTTTTAATCGGCATATTGTTAATTGTTTTGGGTGTGTCAATGTTGGCTCCCTATTATTTGCAAATATTTTTTAGGGAGGACAGTCATAGCTTTATCTCGGCCTCTTTTGTAACAATTTTTATAGGGATATTATTTATTTTGGCTAATCTCGAAAAAGAATTCAAATTAAATTTGAGGCAAACTTTTTTATTTTCATCTTTAGCATGGATTATGGTTGCTACTTTTGGAAGTTTGCCTTTTTTATTATCAACCCAAGAATTCAGTTTCAGTGAGGCGTTTTTTGAAAGTATGTCCGGGATCACAACAACTGGAGCAACTATAATTTCTGACCTAGATAACAGTCCAAAAAGTATTTTGTTGTGGAGGGCAATCATGCAATGGTTAGGAGGTATAGGAATAGTAGTTATGGCAATTACAATTTTACCTTTATTAAAAGTTGGAGGAATGCAATTGTTTAAAATGGAAGGCCCAGACAGTACAGAAAAGATCCTGCCAAGAACTATTGAAGTGGCAACCATAATAATTTCAACCTATATTATTCTTACTTTTCTATGTGGTTTTTTTTATTGGTTTTTTGGAATGACTATTTTCGATAGTGTGAGTCATGCAATGACAACAATAGCTACTGGAGGATTTTCTACTCACAACGATTCGATCGGTTTTTTTAAAAATTCAAATATTGAGATTGTTGCAAGTATATTTATCATATTAGGAAGTTTGCCTTTTATATCATACTTAAAATTTGTGCAGGGAAACAGAAAAGTTTTTTTTCAAGATGTTCAAATAAAAGGGCTTATTTATTTGCTATTACTCTCAATCTCTGTCATGTTTTTGTATTTAGTTTTTATCAATTATGAAAGTAATTTGTTTGATAAAATAAGAATTTCCTCTTTTAATGTTATATCTATTTTATCTGGGACAGGATATGTAACGGATGATTTTGGTTTGTGGGGAAAATTTTCATTGGTTTTTTTCTTGCTTCTAATGTTTATCGGTGGATGTGCGGGTTCAACAGCGTGTGGTATTAAAATTTTCCGATTACAAATGTTACTTATTTTTATAAAAAACCAAATAAAAAGAGTAATGTCCCCCAATAGCGTTATCATCACCAAGTATAATAATCAAAAAATTTCTGATGACTTTATAAATTCTGTGATAATTTTTATTTTTACTTTTATATTTATTTTTCTTATGATTGCTATGCTTCTTTCAGTTAGTGGATTAGATTTTATCACAGCAATTTCAGGAGCAGCGAGTTCAATTTCAAATGTTGGTCCTGGTCTAGGTGAGATAATAGGTCCTAATGGAAATTATAAAGATATTCCAGATATTTCAAAATGGATTCTATCAGCTGGAATGTTGCTTGGTAGACTTGAACTTTTTGCAGTTTTAGTTTTATTCTTCCCATCTTTCTGGAGAAATTAAAAAATGGAAATTTATAAAAAAGAATCTTTGTCCGAATCTTTTAAAGTTTATTTTGACAAAAGAATGATAAAAATATTATTGCTAGGAGCTATTAGTGGTTTTCCTTGGGTAATAATAGGAAGCAGTTTGAGTCTTTGGTTAAAAGAAGATGGTTTAAGCAGAAGCACTATTGGTTGGGCTGGTTTAATATTTGCTGTGTACGCTTTTAATTATCTTTGGGCGCCAATCATAGACAAAATAAGAGTGCCCTGGTTGACTAAAAAAGTTGGTCATAGACGTGGATGGATAATATCAATGCAAACTATCATTTTATTATGTCTAGTTTCGTGGAGCACAATAAATCCAACCGCAAATTTAACATTAGTAATAAGCATAGGTCTAATAATTGCAATCGCCTCTGCTACTCAGGATATTACTGTTGATGCTCTTAGAATTGAACAGATTGGTGAAAATGAGGGAAAATCTATGCAGGCTGGAGCTGCTATGGCAGTTGTTGGATGGTGGACTGGCTATAAATTAGGAGGAGTTGTAGCTTTAAATACTGCTGAATTTTTTCAACAAATAGGTTTCGAGAATTACTGGCAAATAACTTTTTTAGTATTAGGAATAATCATAATTACTTGCAATATTTGTCTTATGTTTGTGAACGAGCCACCACCAACCGATAGAGAACAGAGTCAAAGGCAAACTGATCAAATAATTGAGAATAAATTAGGTCATTCAAATGCGGTAACAAAAATAATTGCTTGGCTAACTGGAACAGTAATTGGCCCAGTAATTAGTTTTTTTAAAAAAAATGGTTTCTACATTGCTTTAGCAATTTTAGGTTTTGTTTTTCTTTTTAAAATCGGAGAAGCGTTTTTGGGAAGAATGTCGG
>MDSZ01225682.1_pt1 | contig 11157 bp, 8 predicted proteins | sample 811201 | NCBI WGS metagenome assembly MDSZ01 (sample SAMN05326647, study PRJNA326480) | marine metagenome | isolation source: seawater | place: Indian Ocean: North | collected 2010 | reverse complement strand
GTTACAGGGCAGTAGCATATGAGCCGACCACCTTTTTTTAGTACCTCACTTACTGTTTTAATTGCGGATTGATGATCAGGTAAATCAAGAATTACTGCGTCTACCATCATCGATAATTTTGTTATTTCATCAGTTAGTTCTGCAATGTCTCCGGACAAATGGTGATGTGTTGGAAATTCTTGTAAGCAATCCCGTGCTCTTGTTAAATTCTCAAGGCCAACTTCAGCATGCTCATCGCGTGTTTCAACAGTTATCAAGGTTCCAGAGTTACCCAATACTCTGACTAGATGTAGGGACAAGCCACCGCTTCCTAATCCTGCTTCGACAACAACATCTCCAGGGCCTATTCCAAGCCTAGTGATGATGATTCCCGCATCTTTTGGTGATATGGTTTGTGCTCTTCTTTTCATGCTTCGATATATCTCAGGTAATCTTGGGCTCAACTTTGTTAAGACCTTTTGTCCGATTGTTACCTCATCGCCCATTATTATCCCGCTAAGTTCGGCAGATGGATTAAAAACGCCAAGTCCTTTGATTTTGATGACATCATCAATTAATTCAACTAGGTAGGTTTTTCCTCCATCCTCCTCTAAAACAACCCATTCATTTGAACTCATGAAATAGGGCTATAGTCGCTTAGATTTAATTACTACTTAACGTATCTCGAGGTTAGAAAAATGAACTAGTTACAGAGGGTTTGATATACTGCCTTGACCTAGATTAAGGCATGAAGATGTACATCAAGTCAGTTTCACTTGTGCTCGTGGCGCTGTTCCTTGGAAGTATTGCATTGACAATTGTGACCGGCAATAGTAATTATACTACATCACATTTGGAAGACGAAAGCAATATCAGTAACGCTCAGTCTCCCGGACATACAGTTTTCACCGAATATGTTGGAGCACACTGGTGCGGACCTTGCCACGGTGCATCAAACGCAATGCATGATCTTTACGTTACCAACGGAGGAGGGGGTAGTCAATCGGAGGATTACACATACATTTCATTTTATGATTCTTCATCAAGTGGTTGGCCAAGTGATGGTCCAATAAACCGGATGGCTCACATTAATCCAAGTTATTACCCAACCATGGTATGGGGCGATGCTACATCCAGCAGTTCGTATTATACCAGCAACACCAATACCGCTAGTTTCTATCAAAGCGGAGGTAATATGGATGCTAACGCTGCAGACTATTCAATAACAGTGTTTCAATCAGAAGCTGGCAACATGATGGATATTGACATCACGGCTGCATACACAGGTCCAGGCAGTAAAACAGTATCTATCTACGCCGCAGTCACGGAGGAAACCTCTCCAGAATCATATGATGGCGGAGGTCCTAACCCGCATCATGTGTTTAGGCAGTGGCTATTGAATGGAATTGGCAATGCGTTTGAATCTGTTACCCTGTCTGGAGGAAATCCAGTAACAAAATCGTGGTCTATCCCCATATCCGTTGTACGAGCCGGAGGGGGCAAAAGCCCTGCAGATAATTTTCTAACAGTTGCAGCGTTACTTGATGGAGATCACACTACAAACCGCAATGTCCTTGCTGCTAGTGACTCTAATATGGGCCCTAAGATGGATTTGGCAGTTTCGGGGGTTTCTCTGTCAAATCCCGCATCAACTGGTGGTTACGTAATTGGTGATTTAATCACCGTTACTGCCTCTGCTGTGAATGTTGGCGGACTGGATTACAGCAGCGGAGGGGATTTGGAAATAATTTACATGGACGGCAATAATCCAATTGTGGTTTCCTCTAAGCAATTAACCAATCTCCCAGTTCAAGGTTCAATGTCTCACTCTGCGTCGGTTGATACAAGCAGTCTACCCACCAATGCGTGGTCGACAGCCTTTGGAGCGAGGTTGACCGGTTTGGCTGGGGACGGTAGTACCCGAAACAACATCGGCGTTGTGGACTTTAGCCACGACAGGCCTCCAGTGGCAAACCAAGCAACGGTAAGCGGCGATAGTGTAATAGAGCGTGGCTCGATATTCACCGTAGTCGCCAAGGGTGGGGCAAATGATTATGTCGACACCATTCAGTCATTGACTTTCGAACTAGAAGTCTCTCCTGCGGGTATGAATGACTGGGATGGTAGTATTGATTCGGGTGGCCAAACCATAGTCAATGAAGGAACCGGTAATGAGGGTAGAGAGTATACCATGACCCCATCATTAACGATGCCCTCTGGAACCTACGACATACGCTCCAAAACAATTGACGGCCGAGGACAAGCTAGTGCATGGCGTGTAACCCCAGATGCATTTAGTCTCGCTAATGGAATACCACAGGTTACAGCAGAACCTGTGCCAACCGTAATCTGTGATTTTGAGGCAGAGGTAGACATGACTCCGCACATTAACGATCCAGAAACGCCTCTGTATGACCTAGTGGTTGATTCAGATAGCCCCTATTTCGTGTCTTGGAATCCTCTTTCAGGTTCAATCACTGTAAACTTCGGTTTCAATGATCTGCAAGGATGTCCTCTAGGACAAAAAAGCATGTTAATTACTGTAGACGATGGCGCAGACTATGGAAATAAAGATAATTTACCCTATGGAACACTGAAATTCAACGTCATCGAAAATGGCCAGCCCAGATGGTTAGGGCTGCCGACACAAACAATAGACGAGGAAGGTTCAGATTCAGATGGAACATTACGCCTGCAACCATACATCACAGATACAACCGCAGATGGCCAGCCAAGTTCCTCGAGTTCCCTATCCTTCGACATCGTAGGCGAGACAAATCCTGGAATAATATCCTCACAGATTATCAACGGCGTCCTAGGTTTTGAAGCAATTGGGACCGATTCAGTGGGACAAACAACATTGACCATCAGAGCTTGTGACACTGATATGGAGTGTTCCGACCAGACCATTGTAATCAACATTAATCCCATTAACGATGCACCAGTAATAGACTTGTCATCATTTGACGGGTTGAGGATTAAGACCGGCTCAGAGTTGTCCATAGATTTAGAATCCTTAGTAAGCGATGTCGACAATGATAATAGTGAATTGACAGTAATAGTCAGCTCACCAGATGAGTCAGGTGGTGCACAATACAACCGTCAGACTGGAATGTTAAAGCTACAATTTAACGAAATTGGCTACAAGAATGTCGTAATAAAGGTTGTAGATTTATATTCCTCAAATGAATATACTACTGTTGTAGAAGCGTATGACTCAGATGTCTTCACAATCGCAAAAAGCCCAGATGAATCCGGTTTTATGATAGTTGAGGCCTCAAATCTTTACGTTGGTATGCTGCCATATGTTAATTTCTATCTGGCAGAAGGTGCACCATTATTCACCTCGATACAGGTTACGTGGCAGACGTGTAGCGCTGAGGGAGTCTGTGACGGAATCTGGGAATATGACCTTGACATGACTAAATCAGCAACCGGATGGGAGACGGCGATGAACATACCAATAGTCGGGGACTTAACGGGCGAAAATTTGGCTAGAGGTGATTCATACAACTACGGTGATTATTTCAAAGTAAGAATGAGTGGAGTCGACAACCTAAACAACAATTACAAGACTCCGCCACAGATGGCTCCGAAATGGGTAGTGACTCAAGACATTCCTCCAGCGTCAGAACTTAGCGATGAAATGCTTGTGACATTTGTCGAACTATTGGAAAATAAGATAGTTAACATTAATCAGCAAATCACCAACAGTCCTGAAGCCGACACGGCAGACTTGGAACTCGAATTAATCGATGCCCAATTTGAGTTAGAATTAGCATGTCAAGACCCAAGGGTCGATTGCACACAAGAACAGACCTCTGGCACTAGCATCGATAGCACCAACTCGGGGTCAAATAACAATATGATAATATTCGGAATTGTTGCATTTATCGTAATTTGTGCTCTACTAGGTGGTATGTTCTTAATGCGTGGCCGTGATACTGACGAGTATCAAGGTTTTAAGTGGGCTAACACCACTCTTCCTGCAAGTGATGCTGTAGCAAATTCAATGTATGGAGGTGCACAACAAATCTTCCAGCAACCACTGCTAACCCCACAATATGCCCAGCAGTATCAACCACAGGCTTACACACAGCAATATCAAGATCCAAGATACAATCAAATATATGCCCAGCAAACACAATCCACAATCCAACCGGCTCCATTACAGAACATTCCACAAATTCCTGCCCATCGAGGACCACCACTGCCACCAGAAGGCTTACCGGCAGGGTGGAGTATGGATCAGTGGATATATTATGGACAACAATACTTAGACAGGCAACAGTAGTGGGAAATTATTGTATTGAAAATCATTCTAAACCCATAAAGGGGAGAAGTGCGAGGGAACAATGTGACCGGTGAAGAAACTGCCATACAGGAGACCTCCGAGGGAGAGGTCACAGTCTGGGCTCCAGAGCCAACAGGCAGTGATGAAATTCTCGATATGGGGGTCGAAAAGTGGATCGATTCAGTTGAATTTGAATCAACTGAGGACGTACCAATCCCCGAAACTCTTGTCGATCAAGTCATTGGGCAAGAAACAGGATCAGTTGTAATTCGTAAAGCAGCAGAACAGAGACGTCACATGCTTATGATTGGCGACCCCGGAACCGGCAAGTCGATGCTTGCCAAGTCAATGACAGAATTACTCCCAAGAGATGTGCTTGAAGATGTTCTGGTATACCCAAACGAGGATGACGAGAATGAACCCCGAATCAGATGTGTTCCAGCATCAAGGGGTGACAGAATAGTAAAACTACAACGTGAGGCCATCAGACAGCAAAGAGAGCGATCACAAAAAATGTTACTGATTGCATTTGCTGCAATTGGATTCCTGTTGATAATTGCTACTCTTCAAACTGGGGACATCATAACACTGCTATTCGGCGGATTTTTGCTGATGTTTGGCTACATGTTTATTCGAGGTCGGTTGGGTGCTTCAGACGAAAGTCGCATACCTAAACTACTGATTAAGCATGATGCCAATGAAATGCCTCCATTTGTTGATGCTACAGCGACCCTGTCTGGTTCCCTATTGGGAGATGTCAGACATGACCCCTTTCAATCCGGTGGTATGGAAACCTCCGCTCACGACAGAGTCGAGCCCGGAGCAATCCACAGAGCGCACAAAGGGGTATTGTACATTGACGAAGTAAACCTACTAAGATTGGAAGAGCAACAAGCACTGTTAACTGCAATGCAAGAAAGAGCATTCTCAATTTCTGGCAGGTCAGAGCGCTCCTCTGGCGCACTGACCAAGACTGAACCAGTTCCCTGCGACTTTATATTAATCGCTGCGGGCAACCTCGATGCAATACAAGGCATGCATCCAGCTCTGCGTAGTAGAATCAGGGGATATGGCTACGAAGTATATGTTAACTCTGATATGCCAGATACCTCTAGAAATCGCCGTCGTTTAATTAGATTCATCGCACAGGAAGTCACTAGAGATATGGGAACCAATCGTGAGATACCTCACTTCGATAAATCCGCAGTTTCAATCATACTGCGAGAAGCCCAAAGAAGGGCTGGGAGGAGAGGAAAGTTGTCCTTACGCCTCAGAGAACTGGGTGGACTTATCCGTATAGCTGGCGATTTAGCTAGTGAAGACGGCTCAAAGTACACTACCTCTGCTCATGTTCTAGGTGCTAGAAATATCGCTAAGCCCTTAGAGCAACAGGTCGCAGACAGGATGATAGAGCGAAGAAGGGATTATTCATTGCTTGTCAACTCAGGTGAGCGAGTAGGTAGAGTGAACGGGTTAGCGGTACTAGGCGCTAACTCAGGCCTCTCTGACTTTAGTGGCATCATGCTACCGGTTGAAGCCTTGGTGACACCATCTCAAGGCGGTGGAGGAAAAATACATGCAACAGGTGGGCTTTCTGACCTTGCCAAGGAAAGTGTAACCAATGTTAGTGCGGTGATTAAAAAGCTAACAGGTAAAGACATATCAGATTATGATATTCATATTCAGTTCGTCGACACCCACGGTGTCGACGGTGACTCAGCATCGATTACCATCGCAACTGCAGTAATCTCAGCTTTGGAGGAAATACCTATCAGACAAGATTTGGCAATGACAGGTTCGCTTTCAGTAAGAGGCGAAGTCCTTCCGATCGGTGGAGTTACCGCAAAGATAGAAGCCGCCGCAGTATCTGGCATCAAAACAGTTGTCGTGCCAAGAGCTAACATGCAGGACGTTCTGATTGATGACAAATATATCGATAAAATCGAGGTAATTGCAGTTGATTCCCTCGATGAGGTTATGGAACAAGCGCTGATTAAGCACGAACAGAAAGCTGGACTCGTAGAGCGTCTTGGTTCAGTGATAGATAGATTAACCCCAGAGGTTAGTAAAAAGTCACCATCTGCTTAAATCAGTTATTTTACATTGACACTGGCGCTTAGTAAAAAAACCATGAATATTGGGGCTCCAATATGACTGATACAAACGCTGCTGAACCGGTTGTTGCAGCCGGCAAGGGCGCGTTGTTAGTTCTATTTTTGGCAACAGTAATTGATATGATTGGTTTTGGCATAGTAATTCCATTTCTGACTTACTTAGTAGAGGATCTTGCTGCATCTGAGGGAATTGCGGAGGTGGGCTTGTGGGTAGGTCTGCTAATGACCTCATACTCGGTAGCGCAGTTTCTTTTTTCACCATTCTGGGGTTCAGTATCAGATAGAATCGGGAGACGGCCTGTGTTAATGATTGGCCTAATTGGTAACACCGTGTTTTTTGCGATGTTTGGCCTAGCTAACACCTTGTTCATTGCCTTGGCTGCGAGATTTATGGCAGGAGTATTTAATGGAAACCTTGCTGTTGCTCGAGCCTACATAGGTGATGTTAGCACACCAAGTCAGCTTAATACGCGCATGGGGTTGATTGGCGCTGCTTTTGGATTGGGTTTCACCATCGGTCCTTTTATTGGCGGTGAATTATCCAATCCAGCGGAAAAATGGGACATCTTTATTGGAACCATATTTGAAGAATATCCCTACTTATTACCCTGCCTCGCTGCAGGAGTATTGTCATTAATTTCATTTGTATACGCCTACTTTTATTTGCCAGAATCACTTCCAAAATCAAAACGTTCAACTAGTGATAAGCTAAATTGGACTAAGAAACTCAGCAATTCGTTTAAGCAGTCATATTCAATGCTAAATCGTGGTGTGATTTCGATAATTATTTGGGCAACTTTCCTATTCATATTTGGCTTTACAATAATGCATGCAGTATTCATCTTGTATACAGGAATGCCAGTTGAAGAGGGTGGCTTGTCATACAATGAAGCCCAAAATGGTAGGATTTTCGCAGTAATAGGAATCGCTGGTATTCTTACTCAAGGAGTGTTAATTGGACCGTTATCAAAAAGACTTGGTGCTAAGAAACTGCTTCCATTATCTTGTTTTGTTTGTGGCACTGGTTTAATTTTGATTCCATACACACAGGCAGAACACGCAACAATTCAGTTAATACTTGTCGCAACTATAGTGGCAATAGGTAGCGGACTTTTCCAACCCTCATCCTCAACCTTGCTAACCAAATTCGCTAAGGATGAGGGTATAAATCTTGGAATTGTAATGGGCGCACAAGAATCAATTAGTTCGTTTGCAAGAATACTTGGACCTCTTACCGGAGGTATAGTCTGGACATACACAGTATCTAGAGATTGGCCGTTAGATTATCATACAGCATTCCACCTTTGTGGATTACTTATGTTATGTTCGGCTTTGTTGTCATTTAGAATTGGGGTTGTCCCAGATATTGATAGTCAGGGATCATAGCACTTCAGTTAGAATTTTCTCCAACTCTGTGTTAATCATCAGAATGAGGGTTCCGAACTCTGGGGGTATGTTTGGGTCCTCATATAGTTCTTCCAGTTTTGATTGACTCATCGCAATCCTGACGTCTAGTTTTTTGCTCTTGTTGAGTAGCCACTGGTCACATGCTTCTTTTGCTTGTCGACGGATGTTTCTCGGCACTTTTGGATCATCAATTTGATTGATGACTGTCGCAACTTGTTGTAGTCTAGTTTCCACATCCATGGCCAATCCCCCAATGCTGAGTAATCCCGCCTCCGAGTAGGCCGCCTTTAAATTCATTGTCGACACGCGCTTGACATGGCACTGACAAGTGAACAAGTCTTAGGCTGGAGTCGAGTTGGTGTCCTATTGCTTGGAATGGGCTGGGCTGCATGGATGGATTACAAAGAACGTAAGGTAAGTAATAATCATTGGATGGTTTGGGTAAAGCCAGCTGTCTTCTTATGGTGCCTTGAACTACTGGCGAGGGAGGCAGATTGGACGATTTTTCTCACTGCCTCTGCGGTTGTTGCATATGCCTCTGTAGCAGTTATTGGACGGCCAACGGTAAGGGATATTTTTGCCGGGAATCGTGAAGATGTGATTGTTTCCCTTTGGTATGTAATCAGTATAGTCGGAGTTGTTGTTGGAATGGCCAAATACAGCGATGTTGAGATACTCGATATTGTTCTTGGCAACTTAACCGGTATGGCTGGGCTTTATTGGTCAACATTGTTTGGACTTGCGATAATATTTGTAATCGATATGGCTTGGAGATTAAGATTAATCCACGGTGGTGCTGATGCGAAAGCCTTGATGTGGGTTGCAATACTAATTCCTAACTGGTCCACTATGCCAGTGATGACTGATTATGAAAGTGAGATAGTGTTGCAGTTGCCACCGGCTATTTCCCTACTAATGTGGGGAGGATTGAGTTTCTTGTTAATACCAATAATATTAATGGGCAAAAATATTGTTGTCGGCAATGTCAAGTCTTTGAGCGACATACGTATGTTTTGGCACTCAACAGTGATGAGTATTGACAAGGTCAAGGATAGTCACGTATGGTTACTAACATCAGTCATCGAAATGCCCAGTGGCGAATTAAAGCCATACCATAAAACGCGGGCCCCACGTAGAACTCCTAGTGATGAGCAATTGGCAGAACAGATTGAACAACTTCGTTTTCATGATATAAATGAAGTCTGGGTAAGTTACAAGCTTCCGCTCTTGGTTTTTCTATTCCCGGCAATATTGCCTATGGCATTACTAGGAGATATCACTCCAATAGTAATAGATATGGTTGGGCTATAAAATCAAGAACCCTTGCGTTCGATATTTTTTGGCCTTAGACCCTTGTAGTTACACTTTCTACATTTTACCGCGCGAAAAGCGTTCCTAGCATTGCATTTCATGCAAATTTTGCGACGAAGCATTCTTGCTTCTGCCTCTGGGAACCGTGCCATGGCTGTCCCACAAACTTCCCCTATTTAATCACAACCAAACCACTTTGCGAGCTTTTTCCGTATCATCACTACATTGAAACACTATTCTTTTGAGGCTACTATATGCGAATCGTGCGGTTACCAGGAGTCCATCACGATTCGAACATAGTTTTAGTCATTGGAACACTTGGTTGTGTCATTATTGACTCAGGGACATCGTGGTATCAGGCCCTGCAGTTGGAGAGGATACAGGGTATTTTGGCAGATCATGACGACGAAAATTCGGTTGTTGATAGGATTCTTCTCACATCCAGGAGATTTCCGTGCTCAGGTGGCGCTAACTTTCTCTCGTCAGAATTCAAAAATTGTCCAATACACATACACACTGAAGGTCAATCTTCACTCGAAACAGGGGATTTTTTCACTACCTGGGCTAATAGATTTGATTCTGATATGCCTATTACAACAACACAGAGTGTTAGTGACGGAGAAGTCTTCGTGCTTGGAAATGGACAGATATGCGCAATGTCACTGCCAGGGCACTCTACGGACAACATGGCATATTATATGCCAGAGAAGTCGCTCCTGATAGCAGGTTTACTAATTCCAAGGGCTGATCGACCAACAAGATGGGATATGCCAACAGGATGTTTACCAGATTTGATACACAGTTTACAGCGGTTAAAGAAACTGAATCTAGATACTATTATTCCGCTGCAGGGACCGGCTATCAAAGGTAAGCAGCATGTCTCTGAGGTCATAAATCGACACGTTGATTTTTTTCAGGAGTGTGTAGGTCGTGATGGTAAGGCGCCAAAATCATGGGCTAGGCCAGCCCAAACTGCTTTGTGGTTGACTCCACATCCTCCATGGCCATTAGTAGAACGAGAAGAAATTAACCAACCATCGGAAGATCAAGCATAGTGGCGAAAACGGAATTGTTTTCTTTCCTTTGAAGCAATTTTGCTCTTCTATTACTTCTTTCTATTTGCTTTAATTTGAACAAATCCATCTTACACTGGTTTGATGTCATAATACCTTGCCAATTATAGGTAAACTTTGACCACCCACTTTGAAGAGTAATTTCGTTGTCTGACGATCTTATGCTAGTAATACATTGATTATGGATAAACAATAAAACGCGATTATCTGGAACGTCCCTGCCCAACAACCAAACATGCCCTGAATCATTGCCAACCAATATTCTATCAGATGTGTCTGACACTCTACATATGGACCTAACTAGACCACTTGTTGTTTCAAAGGCATCGAGTAACTCAAGTTTAGGTAAAGATAATCGAATAACATTGCCCCTTGTATCACCGATTATTATCGATTCACATTGTCCAGTTGGGCCTTTCATACCGAGCAAAATCGAGGCGGGATATTGTAAACGATAATTGGTTCTTCGGCCACCTCTAGGTCGCCAACTTATCATGCCATCATCAAACGCGATGACATATCCACCACTCAAGACCATGCTCCGGACAACTGTTCCACTTGTCATACAGCGGAAATGCTAGCCGGGGGTAATACTTGTTTTCTTATACCCCTCTGGGTGAAAGTGAAACTAAAACTGGTAGGTATCGTCGTTTTTATTCTCCTTTTTCCATGACCGGTAACACGATTTACAAACACGTACCCTTCCCTTGAATGGAGTAAAATTACCTTGACCCCACATATCTAGTGCGTTGTCCATAGATAACGAACGGCCACCAAGTGATTTGTCAGCGAACTTATCACAGGTGTTTATTGCGCATGCTAGGTCGCCCTTGTTTGCCTTTTTTGTTTTATCTGAATTAGCATCTTGGTCGTCTTTTCGATGTTTCCTTGCCTTAGCCTTGAAACCCATATACTTGCCACTGCTTCGCAACTATTCAATGTTAGGGTATCATTGTTTTGAGGCTTCTCCGAGTTGAGC
>MDSZ01066140.1_pt1 | contig 11157 bp, 6 predicted proteins | sample 811201 | NCBI WGS metagenome assembly MDSZ01 (sample SAMN05326647, study PRJNA326480) | marine metagenome | isolation source: seawater | place: Indian Ocean: North | collected 2010 | reverse complement strand
TGTTACGGTATAGGTTGCCGCGGAAGTGAAGTCTCTAGTTGTAGAAGTTGATGATCCATCAGACCATGTATATGAGTCAGCTCCACTTGCAGTAACACTAATCTCGGTATTATCACAAGTTACGGTTGTTGATGATGAAGTCTCGTTACTCGTAACAACAACAGTTGGCTGAGTATTATCAACAGTAACAGTAATCTCTGCGGTATTTGTACAGCCATTTGAGGCATCCGTTCCTGTTACAGTATAGGTTGCTGCGGTAGTGAAGTCTCTAGTTGTAGAGGTTGATGATCCATCAGACCATGTATAGGAGTCAGCTCCACTTGCAGTAACACTAATCTCAGTATTAACACAAGTTACCGTTGTTGCTGATGACGTCTCGTTATTCGTAATTACAACAGTAGGATTGGTTACATCTTCTGTAATGGTAATATCTGCAGTAGACGTACATCCATTCGCGAAAGAACCTGTCACAGTATATGTTCCAGCAGTAGTAAGGTCCCTTGAGGCAGATGTTGAAGAACCATCAGACCACGTGTAGGAGTCAGCTCCACTTGCAGTAACGCTAATAGCTCCATTTACACAGGTAATTTCTGTTGCAGAAGATGTTTCAGTGCTACTTACGGAAGTTACAGATGTACTCGCACAATCAATTAAAGTTGTGGTAACTGGATCTGAATAATCTGTACAAGTTGGAGATCCAGAAACAGACGCTCCTATAATTTTCGAACGAACATGAAGTGTTTGACCCGCATTAATATCTGTTGTATATGCTAAAGGATCAGAGGTCTCCCAATCTGTCCAACCACTAGAGGATGTTGAATTCCACTGATACTGGTAACGTTCAAAGTCACCATCAACACTAGATGAAGTATAAGTAATGGTTCCACCAAAAGGCATTTCGGCAACTGTTCCTGCATTCACACTAGCACTTGTGGCACTAGCTCTACAGTTTCTTACGTTTATATAGGTTGCATCGGATTCACTTGTACCACAACCATTAGCTGATGTTGTAATTGTTTTTACCCATAACGTTCTATTGATGTTCCCTCCAGAGGAATTGGCATTCCAAACATTCGGATTATCAGTTACCCAAGGAACCCAAGCACTACCCGGAGACACACTCGGATTATCAGTCCACTCATAGTAATATTGTATATCCCCGTTACCCGTACCGGAATTGGTCCAAGTTATGGCATCCGCTTCAATAGCTTCAGTTAAGTCAGAAGTGCCACTGACACTAAGATCCGTAACTGCAACAGTACCGGCTGTAGGCAATTCATACATAGTTACTTCAACGTCATCTGAAGAAGAACAACCATTCATAGTTGCTGTAAGCGTGTAGGTCTGCGAACTCGTTGGCGAAACAGTCGGGGTAGCAATTGAAGCATCATTCAATTCTGCTGAAGGCGACCAAGCCAAGGTCACTGCTCCACTTGAAACAGTGATTGCATAATCTTCGACTTCTCCGTCATAATTAGTTGCACATGAAGATGAATATGCCATATATCTGGCCGATACTCGAATCCTGTAAGTTCCATTAGACGAACCAGGAACTGAAACAGAAACTGATCCATTTGAAGTAATTCCATCTGCTGTGTTGGTAGCGGTTCCCATATTATATGATTCATCGGCATCATCAAAATCACCATCGCCATTCCAGTCGATCCAAACCATAGCACCAACAGTATAATTTCCGTCAGTATTCACATTCATACTCATCGAACATGTTGCACCTGCCGTAGTTTGGGCAACTATACTCGTATAATCTTCATAACCAGCTGTTTGACCAGTAGAATTGTTGATGTCGACATCCCCGTCAAAAGTAAAATTGGTAATTGAAGTCGCATAAGTAGTATTACCAGAAGAGGCACAGTGATTAGTTCCGAGGGAAACACCACCACCATCAGCCGAACCCGCAAGGTCACCTGTACTTCCAGTACAGATACCTACATCGCTACCCGCAGAAACGTTGGGCGTAGGATTTACCGTCACCGTTACTGCAGCGCGTGTGTCAGGACATTCTGAGGAACCAGCGTATCTTGTCGTAGTCGTGGTTACATTTGCCGTGTAAGGACTTCCCGTTGCACCTGTGGCCGTATTACCCGTGGCAGTTGAATACCACTCTATAGTTCCTCCAGTAGTAGTAGCCGTAAAGTCAGCGAAACCACTTCCACATTGCGTCACGTCTCCACCAGAAGTAACCGTAACGTACGAGTCACGCGAAATTACATTCGAATACGATGTAGAACCACTTGTTGAACAAGTAGTGACGTGTCGATAATAAATATCCGTTGAAGGAGCCACATTAGTTGTCGACTGATAAAGAACTCCTAACGATGTCCAACCTGAAGAACCGTCAGCTGAAGATTCCCAATCGTAACTTATTCCCGATCCAGTTTCCGCACCAGAAATAGTCAAACTACCTGATGTACCTACACAGTTGTCTGCAAAACTTGACGACAAAGTTCCAGCTGCAGGTGTACCAGAACATGTGGTTACACATGATATCGTAAATTCAAAACCTCCATATTGTACGCTCCCATCACTGACTATTTGAACAGTCAATGCTCCATCGGAATTTGTCGCGGTGTAGGACAATCCACCACCTGTACCCCATACACTTGCTAATTCAGTAGCAGATGTTGAAGTTCCATCAAAAACTTTAAATGCGTCATAACCGGATTCTGTGTTAATCGAACCTGATATAGAAATCAAACTTCCAGGAGCATCCGGATAAATTGTTAAAGAACCGTCAGCATTACTTGAGTAGTTTCCGCCAATACCTCCATCATCATAAATGTTCCCTGAACACGCCAATATTTGAGTGTTCCCGGTAGATGGAGCATCATAACAACTGGAGTAAACCGTTACCGTTTCAGCAGAAGAAGATCCGGTTAAACCATTGGACGAGCAAGTGGCGGTAAATGTATAAGAGCTTGTTGACATTGGGTTTACATCCACTGACCCTGAAGTTCCACCAACTATAGCAACACCATCTTCCAACCATTGATAAGATACTCCATCGTCCGTACTGTAACCAGATGCTGATAAGGTAACTGTTGTACCTGGACAAGACGTACTTAAGCTTGCCGTAACTGTACCTGCATCGGGTGTGCCTTCACAGAGATTAGGGGCGAGGTAAATACCATAAAGAACATCACCTGTAGTAGGACTTGGTCCATCAGAGTAGACAACAGAACCGTCCACTGTAACGGTGTATGAATGCTCGGATTCGTAAGAACCAGAATTGTACGAAATAGAATAGGTATCTCCTGTGGTTAACGTTAAGGTTACTTGAGCCGTACTTCCACTAGAGATGGTTTCACTGGTAGTCACACCGCTTTTACACACACTCAAAGATGCGCCATCCCATCCATCTCCATAAGAATCAACCATATCAATGATCACAACTGATCCGTCTGCTCTAGTACCCGAAGAATGACAAGTCGGAGGTTCGCAAACTTGCGAAGCAAATGTTCCGGCACTGGGTGCACCTCCACTGTAAACTGTCGCACCATTATTTGTGATGGTAAAAGAAACTTCAGAATCGTATGATCCGGCGGTCCAACTAAATTCCACTTCATCATTGTATGCAACGGTATATGTATCAGATCCAGAACTACCTGATGCAAGTGTCCATTGATCAACAGTCAGACCGTTGGAGATAACATTAATGGCTCCACCATTCCACCCGTCGCCCCAAGAGTCAGTCATAGAAACACTGTAAGTACATTGAGAATAAACGAGACCCGCAGCTAAAAATGTTAGGACTGTTCCGATTAAATTGTATAAGTTTTTCATAATATTTTTTTTAGGAGTTTGTATGTTTGAACTTATCATAAGTTATTTTTTCTTTTTTGTGTGGTAATAAATTATCTTTTCCAACTGCACACAGAATTGTTCGGTTTCTCTTGGGTAATACTGAGACATCTTGAACAATTCCTTTTCTGACTTCTCTAAAAATCCATTAATTCCAATAAAGCCCAATTTATTTGAATAATTTTGGAAGAGATTAGAAATTTCTTGTTTGAACTCTGAATTATTTTTATTTGACTCGAAAATATTTTCCAAGTTTTGCTGAGCTTTAAGAATTCTTTCGGTTTCCTTCTGAACAGAATTATTATCCATTTTTTGGACACTTAATTTTTGAGCAAAAGATTGATTAGCCATAAGAAAGATTGAATAGCAAACTAGTATTGCAACTAGTGGTAATTTTTTCAGAGAGTTTTTCATAATATTGATTTTTAATAAATTAAAAGGTTGCGAAAATTGTTGCACACCTCGGTTCCTTAATGTTAAGGAACATAAAACTAAGGTCTTACGTTTACCTTGACCTGAGATTAATCTTTTTGGATTTATCTTCGAATAACGATGTCCTTCGAAAAGATCGTACAGAAATCGGAGATACTTTACCATAACTTAATTTTTTTTTTTTTAAAGTTTGAACCATAAAACTATGAGTTCATGTAAAATAAACTTTAATATAAGGAAGACGTTGCCCATTTGGATAATAGATTGAATATCTGATAAATGTCATTGAATAAAACTATTAATTCAACGAATATTAAAAACACCTCGAAGGCAAAAATTAAACAAAAACAATTAAATCTTTGCGCAAAAATAAACAATTTATTGTTAATAATTCAATTGTCATTCACTCAAAATAATATCAATTCCTTTTCGTACATCTTTCTTATTAAACTGAGGATAGATTTGGTGATTGTTAAACCTCAGTCTTGTTGCGTCATTTACGAAACAAATATTGGATTTTCGTTACATGATTTGGCCATGACATACAAACTGATTGTAATAATTACGGGTTTATTGGTACTCTGAACTAAAGGAATACATCGCTGTCGTCGTAGAACTACGTAGATAATAATAAGGGGTATTCTTACTAAATCAGCTAGAAAGTTGTTTGCGAACATGCACTGAAATCAGCTTTCCATCTGCCTTACCAGCTAGTTTTTTTGATAGATGACCCATAACCTTGCCCATGTCTTGCATACCATTGGCACCAAGTTGAATGATTGTTTGACTTACTTCAGTGATGATTTCGTCTTCGGTGAGCATATTAGGTAAAAACTCTTCAAGCACAGCTGCCTGAGCAAGCTCTTCAGCCGCCAAATCCTCTCTATTTTGTTCAACATAAAGCTGATGGGTTTCTTTTCGTTGCTTGTAGAGCTTGAGGCAGATTTTAGTGGCTACCGCATCACTTACATCGCTACCGCCTCCGGAGGTGGCCTCTAAAAGTAATTTAGACTTAATATCACGAAGTGTTGCCAATCGGTTCTTATCCTTGGAAATCATGGCTTCCTTTATAGACTTGTTGATTTTGTCTGTAAATTCCCCCATTAGTCTACATTATCATGTAAAAAGCTATTGTCCCCCAAATCAGTACCGCCATCTTCATCTTCAGACAAACCGAATCTGCTTGTTGTTGATTCACTAGGCTTACTGTCATCTAGCTCAAGAGATCTTCTTTTGTAAGCAGGTTCTTTTTCAAAGTCTGAAATCCCTTCAGCCCTTTTCAGCTTTGCGGTATGCTCCTGTATTCTGTTTACGCGATCTTGCGCATTTTTTTGCGCGTTTTCAGAGGAAATTTGAGAGACATCAATTTCCTCAGTAGTATCATCCTCCAAATTGTGCTTTATAATTGTATCATTCGCGAATAAATCAGTTTGAACTTCAGTATCCGTTCGGGGCTCCATTTCATTGACTTCCCATACTACACCTTCATCCTCTGAAGATTCCTCTTCGTTGTCTTCCAAATTGAAGACTATTTTTTCTTTGTTTTCTGTCTCAATATTTTCCGATACTGATTCAGGAACAATTTCCTCTGAAGATTTTTTGACCAAGTATGGCTCATCCTCTTTTACCTCTTCAGTTAGGTTTTCCTGAACTGGGTTTTGTAAAGGCTGCTTAATTTCCACCATTTTTTTATCCTGTTCTAAATCCACAACCTTTCTTGGCTCAGGCTTTTCAAGTGGCACAATTAAATTGTCATCCGTACCAAAACCAGTTGCAATAATGGTTAGAGATAATTTATCCCCAAGGCTCTCATCGTATCCATGTCCCCAAATGACATCCGCGCCGATTCCAGCTGCCTCCTCAATATAATCAGTGATTTCAGTGATTTCATCCATCATTACTTCTTTAGAACCATAGGTAATGTTCAATAAAATATATCTCGCTCCATTGATGTCGTTATCATTCAATAATGGAGAGGATAATGCCGCTTCAACTGCTTTCATTGCCCTATTTTCACCTTCCATTTCCGCAGAGCCCATAATAGCATGGCCACTATTGCGCATTACCGTATTCACATCGTTGAAATCAACATTAATAATACCCGTTTTCTTAATCACCTCTGCGATGCCTTTTGCCGCGACAGACAAAATATTATCAGCATGAGAAAACGCAGTAGATAATGTCATGTCTTTTCCAAACTCCTTTAATCGATCATTGCTAATGATTAATAAGGTATCTACATTTTGACGCATTTTCTCCAAACCTTCTTGCGCTTGTTGTAAGCGTCTTCTTCCTTCAAATTTAAACGGGACCGTAACAATACCAACTGTCAACACACCCATATCTTTAGCAACCTGAGCAATTACTGGGCCAGCTCCGGTTCCTGTTCCGCCACCCATACCGGCAGTTACAAAGACCATCTTTGTATTATTGCTCAATAATTCTCGTATATCCTCAATATTTTCCATGGCCGCATTCATCCCCCGTTCTGGAATCATTCCAGCCCCACGTCCTTCTGTAAGGTCTTTACCAAGCTGTATCTTTAAGGGTACTGGTGATTCATCTAAGGCTTGCTTATCCGTATTGCATATGATAAAATCTACACCTTCGATGCCTTGATTGAACATATGATTGACAGCGTTACCGCCTCCGCCACCAACACCAATTACTTTAATATCTGAACTGTTTTCTTTGGGCATTGCAAAATCCATAATCCTATATTTTAATTCTCATTTATTCTTTATCACTTTCCTCATCCACAAAAAGGTCTTTCATACTATCTAGAACTTTTTTAAAGAACGGCCCTCTACTCTCGGGTTCTTGATCTTCTCCTTCTGTTTTGACAATTCTCATCGAATTACCTGTTTCAAATCCTTTGAGTACCAACCCTATTCCTGTAGAATACATTGGGCTCATTAAATCTTTATTATTCTCATTAGCCAAATGTTCGCATGGGTATCCTATTCGAGAATACATACCTGTATGGTATTCAAAAAGCTGTGTTAGGTGTTTAAGCTTTGATCCACCACCCGTAATAACAATTCCTCCGATAATTTCATCAGCATATCCAGAGCCATCAATTTGTTGCTTTACCAAATGAATAATCTCTGTCATTCTTGACTCTATAATATGAGCTAGATTTTTAACCGTAATTTCTTTGGGTGGCTGACCTCTTAGGCTTGGTATTGCAACAACCTCGAGCTCACTACTTTCTTTAGCAAGAGCACTACCAAAGGAAACCTTCAACTTTTCAGCATACACCTCTAAAATCTTGCATCCTTTTTTAATATCTTGTGTAATGACATTACCACCATAAGGGATGACAGCTGTATGTCTGATGATTCCTTCATGAAAAATGGCTACGTCAGTCGTACCTCCACCAATATCAACTAAAACAATACCTGCCTCCTTTTCTTCTTCATTGAGTACGGCATCAGCTGATGCGATGGGTTCCAAAATAACATCATCAATTTGCAAACCTGCTCGCTCAACACAATTGTATATATTTTTTACACTACTTACCTGACCTGTAATGATGTGAAAATTGGCTTCCATTCGAACGCCAGCTCTTCCAACTGGATCTTTTATACCCATGTCCCCATCAACATTGTACTCTTGAGGAATGACCGTAATAATTTCCTCTCCGGGATTGAGGACAAGTCCGTACATGTCATTTACAAATTCGGAGATATCAGCTTTAGAAATTTCACTATCACGATTCTTTCTGGTATAGCTACCCCTGTTTTGCATACTTCTGATATGCTGTCCAGCAATTCCAACAATGACATGCTTCAGCACCAAATCACCATCTTTTACATTTTTCTGGGTATCAATAATGGCTTTTTCAATGGAATCAATCGTTTTCTGAATGTTATCAACAACACCTTTTTTTACACCTAAAGATTTACTTTTACCCATCGAAATGATTTCGATTTTGCCATGCTCATTTTTCACACCAACAAAACAGGCGATTTTAGTGGTACCAATATCAAGTCCAACAACAATAGACTTTGATTTATTCTGAGGCGACTCTTTTGCAAACGATTTGTCCTTCATATTTCAAACTAATTTCACTGTACTTACTCCACCCTTCGTATGGGATTGCTTCTTTATAAAAAACCTTGAGTCTTTGGAATTTTTCCCTTACTTGCTTTGCTGAATGAGCTTTTCCAAAAACAATTTTTTGATCCCCTAAGACCGGAATCATAATGAATTCTTTGTTTTCATTTAAATAGACTTGGCCTATTAAAGATTGCAGTAAGGGGTCATTACAAACATAATTTGAAATGTGAAAGATATCGTCAATATCTCGAATACTTTTCAAGGAGTCGTTGTTGATAATTGAAATAGCATTTTCCGTGTTAAATTTATCATGAACATTTCCCGTAAAAACGAGAATACGCGCCGTGTGTAAATCAGACCTTTTCATTTTTTTTCCATCAGCATCTAGATAGTATGTTTCGCCTGAATTATTAAAAATCCTAGCGATTGGTTTAATCAATTCGATTTCAATATTCCAATCATTGTTGATTCTTTTATACACCTGAGCGCGTCGAACTTCTGGCATTTTCAATACAAAAGACTCAATCTTTTTGATATTCAGCTTTTCATGAACTTGTCCATCAAACAAAAGACTTTCATTTTTTAACCTTAATATCAGTTCTTGATCAGTCAGAAAGGTGTCTGGGCCATTAACCTTTATATTTATGAGTGGAGCCTTTACGGTTTCACTCATTACTTTCTCATTTCCAAAATAAAGAACGAGTATTACTCCTGTAAATAAGAGAAGCCATAGTGATATTTTTACCCACAATTTCATGCCTCTTGTATAATATTTTGGCGTAATATTTTATTCAACGGCGAAACCAATCGTTCAATATCTCCAGCACCAATGGTCAATACCACTCCTTCCTTAGTTTCCTTCATTATTTCAAGAACTTTTGTTGGCTCAACAAGTCTCTTCAATTTTAAATCTACCTTTGCAAGCAACCATTCACTAGATATACCAATGATTTCTTTTTCTCTTGCCGCATAAATGGGAAGCAGATATAATTCATCAAAACGAGAAAGTTGTTCACTAAATTCAGCTCCAAAATCCCTTGTTCTAGAAAATAAATGAGGTTGAAAAATGGCAATCAATTTTTTATCGGGAAACATCATTTTTAATGAATCAATAAGAAGCTTTAGCTCCTCTGGATGATGCGCATAGTCATCAATGAACATTAAATTTTCAGTCTTGATATGAACATCAAATCTTCTTCTTACACCTTTGAAAGAAGCAAGCCCTTTTTTAATTTCAGGATAAGATAGGCCAATTTTTTCCATTAATACGATACAAGATAAGGCGTTGAGTACATTATGAATTCCAGGTATTCCCAGCTCAAATTTACGTCCCTTATAGTCATTTGAATCCACATAAAAAACCATAACTCCTGCCTCATAACCAATATGATTTGCAGAATAATCTGATGTTGTTGATTCAATATTGTAGGTACAATATTTTGAAAGTGTATGTAGTTCAATTCCCTCTCGCGCAATACACCACCCTCCAGGGTCTATTTTCATAGCATATTGCTGAAAACCTTCATTAAAATGCTCCGGATCTCCATAGATATCCAAATGATCAGGGTCCATTGCCGTAACTATACTGCAATAGGGAGAAAGATGCAGAAAAGAACGATCAAATTCATCTGCCTCAACTACCGCCCAATCACTATTTTTATTTACCAAAACATTGGAGTCAAAATTGGCTGAAATCCCTCCTAAAAAAGCACTGCAATGCAAATCTGTTTGACTCAGTACATGAGCAATCATTGCACTTGTAGTTGTTTTACCGTGTGTGCCTGCAACACACAATGCTTTACTAAATCTTGTAATTAGACCAAGTACCTCTGACCTTTTGATTACCTTAAAATTATTATCGCGAAAATAATTCAGCTGAAAATGATCCTCTGGAATCGCAGGAGTGTAAATGACAATGGTATCCTCGATATTTAAATGAGATTTCGGTATTTTATTTTTATTGTCCTCAAAAGTGATTTCACAACCCTCAGCTATCAAGGCATCAGTAATGACAGAGCTATTTCGATCATATCCGGCAATTCTCTTTCCAAATGAGTTGAAATATCTTGCCAAAGCAGACATGCCAATGCCACCGATTCCGATGAAAAAGAAATATTTATATTCTATAATTATCTTGTTCATTTCAATATTAATTTCTCGGTTTCATTAACTATTTCAGATGTTGCATTTGGCTTGGCCATGGCTTTGATATTATTAGACAATTCGCTAGAAAGCTCTTTGTCTAATAAAAGAGATTCTGCTTTTTGAATGAGATCCTTATCACAGTCCACATCCCTGACTATTAATGCAGCATCAGAACGAACTAAAGACATGGCGTTCTTTGTCTGATGATCTTCTGAAACATTAGGTGAAGGAACAAGTATTACTGGCTTTCCCATTAAGCACAATTCCGAAACAGATAATGCTCCAGCTCTTGATATGATGACATCTGCAGCGCAATATGCGGCATCCATTCTTGAGATAAATGCAAGAAGACGGACTTCCGACTTTTTTTGGGTATCCACTCTTTTTTTGAGCTCATCAAAATAATATTTACCACATTGCCAAATAAATTGATTTTCCATAGGCTGAGCTGATTCCACTCGACTAAGCATGGCTTGATTTAATGTTCTTGCCCCTAAACTACCCCCTAAAACCAAAATGGTTTTTTTATTTGGTGATAATTCAAATAATTTATGTGCTTCTTCTCTCGAAATTTCATCTACCGAAAGGTTTTTTCTTACCGGATTTCCGGTTAGTCTGATTTTTTGTTTTGGGAAAAATTGCTCTAAGCCTTCATATGCAGTGCAAATCAAATCGACCTTTTTTGATAATAAAATATTT
>MDSZ01101480.1_pt1 | contig 11158 bp, 10 predicted proteins | sample 811201 | NCBI WGS metagenome assembly MDSZ01 (sample SAMN05326647, study PRJNA326480) | marine metagenome | isolation source: seawater | place: Indian Ocean: North | collected 2010 | reverse complement strand
CATTGTCTTGCAATAAATATTGGAAGTTTAATATGATATTTAATTTCGCACATTTCAAATGGCGTACTGTGCCAATGTCTCATCAAATATTTTATCAAACCTTTGTCTGTAGATACTTGTTTCGTACCTTTTCCATAAGATACTCGTGCTGATTGAACTATAGATGTATCGTCTCCCATGTAATCAACAACTCTTACAAAACCATGGTCTAAGACGGGAATTGCATCATATAGAATTTTTTCTAACTCTGGAGCAGTTACTCTCTTAGTTTGATTTTTTTGAGATTTTTGCTCTTTTATTTCTTTTTTTTGAGAATCTGTAAGAATCATATTAATTCTTATAATAGTTTAATTATTTTAAAAAGTGACCCTATTTATTAATTATTTTAATTGAGTGTATAAGTTGATAATAAATTATCAGAGGAAATATTTTAAAACATGAAAATACTAGTTACAGGAGCAGCCGGATTTTTAGGATCACATCTAACGGAAAAACTTGTAGAAAATGGCTATGATGTAAGAGTATTAGTACACTATGACTCTAACAATAATTGGGGATGGCTTGAAAATTCAAAATATAAAAAAGATATAGAATTTGTAGTTGGAGATATAAGAGATTTTGACTCTGTATATTCTGCTATGCAAGATATGGATGAAGTATTTCATTTAGCAGCACTAATAGGAATACCATATTCATATTTGTCACCTTTAGCTTACATAAAAACTAATATAGAAGGTACATATAATATTTTACAAAGTGCGAAACTGCTTAAAACAAAAAATATCTTAATTACTTCGACAAGTGAAACATACGGTTCTGCTCAATATATACCTATTGATGAAAAGCATCCTAAAGTTGGACAATCGCCATATTCTGCAACAAAAATTGGAGCGGACAGTTTGGCAGAAAGTTTTTATAGATCATTTGGACTGCCTATTAAAATTGTAAGACCTTTTAACATTTATGGACCAAGACAATCTGCAAGAGCTATTATTCCAAGTATTTGTATTCAAATTTTAAATGGAATAAGTGAAATAAAATTAGGTAATATTAAAACTACAAGAGATTTAACTTTTGTAAAAGATACTGCAGAAGGATTTATAAAGATTTCAAAAAAAGAGGAGCTTAATGGAGAAAGTATAAACATCGGTATGAATAATGAAATTTCAATTAAAAATTTGGTTGAGAAAATTTCAAAAATTTTAAATAAAAAAATTAATATTATCACTGATCAAAAAAGAGTAAGACCTGCGAAAAGTGAGGTAACTAGGTTAGTTTGTGATAATAGCAAAATTATTAAATTTACAGACTGGAAACCTGAGTATGATTTGAAAAAAGGTTTAAATGAGACTATAGAATGGATTGAACAAAATAAAATCTTATTTAAGCATGAAATCTATAATCAATAAACTGGATTGAAATTTATGAAAAAAACTACTTCTAAAGTCATTATACTTGCTGGAGGTAAGGGTAAAAGGTTTAATCCATTTAGTTTTGTTATTCCTAAACCACTAATGCCTATTAATCAAAATCCAATTTTGATGTATTTGATTAAAGCTTTTAAAAAATATCAATTTAATAATTTCTTTGTATCAACAGGTTATCAAGCTGAATTAATTCAATCATATCTTGGTACAGGGAGAAAATTGGGTGTGAATGTAAGGTATTTTAATGAAAATAAACCCTTGGGTACCGCTGGGCCACTGAATAATATTAAAAAAAAAATAAAAAAAAATGATTATTTTTTTTTAATAAATGGAGATGTTTATACAGAAGTAAATTTTAAAAAAATGATGAACTTTGCAAAAAAAAATAATTTTGATTTAGTTATTGGTTATATAGAAAAAAAACATAAGAGCAGTTTTGGCATTTTAAATATAAAAGACAATAAAGTAAAATATATAAAAGAAAAACCAAACAATTATTTCAATATAAATTCGGGAATATACATTATAAAGAATACAAAAAACTTAAATTTTATTCCAAAAAATAAATTCTTTACAATGCCTAATTTAATTAAAAAGTATCTATCCAAAGGTTTGAATATTGGTGCCTATAATATAAAAGATTATTGGGTAGGCATTGAAAATGTGGATAATTTAAAAAAAGTAGGAACAAGATTAAATAAGAAATCAATTTAAAATGAATGAGAAAAAAATTCTCATAACAATACCCACATATAATGAGGGGTTAATAATTAAAAAAGTAATATCAGAAATAAGTAGAGTTTTTGAAAAAGTGGATATTTTGGTGATTGATGCTTACTCAACAGATGAAACTTATGAAGTGGTAAAAAAAATTGGAACTAAAATAATCCAGATAGATAAAATTTTTGGAATTGGTTTAGCTATAGAAGCTGCAATACTTTTTGCTTATAAAAATGATTATGATTTTTTAGTTAGGATTGATGGAGATGGCCAACATTCGCCTTCAGATGCAAAAAACCTTTTAGATTTAGCGATTAATAAAAAAAGTGATCTAACAATTGGCTCAAGGTTCCTAGATAAATCTGAGTATCATCCTAATTATTTGAGATTATATAGTATAAAGTTACTAAGGAAATTAATTAAAATTTTTTATAAAACTAACATAACTGACTGTACATCAGGTTGTCAGGTTTTAAGTAAAAAATTGATTAATGAGCTCATTATAAATGAAGATTTTGAATATTCTGAGGTAGGCATAATATGTTTTGCTAGTAAACTTAATATGTCAATAAAGGAAAAGTTTATTAATATGAAAGAACGCAAAACAGGAAGATCATCATTTAATTTTACAAATTCTTTTGTATATATGTTTAAAAATATATTAATATTATTATCATCAATTTCTATAAGCTTTAAAAAATAAAAATTATGTTATCTTTACACTCTAGATTTATTGCTTTTTTAATAGGCGTAATAATTATTTTTGTTGTCCTATTATTTGTTAGAAAAAAAAGTTTGGAACCAATGTATTCATTTATTTGGATATTAATTGGAATTTTTTTTATTTTAGTTTCTTTTTATCCAAACATCATTTATTTAGTGTCTATTTTACTAGGAATTAAATTTAGTCCAATAGGAGTATTGGTAATTTCTATATTTGGCCTAGGTTCAATTATTTTACACCTCTCAACTATAATCACCAAACATCAAAAAAAAATTAGAGAATTTGAAAAAAAAATAGCTTTATTAGAAAGGGAAAAATCTAATAAGTAGTAAAATTATTATTGATTGATTATAAATTTATTTAATTTATAGTTAACTCGTTGGTTCTCCAACTATGACGATAAACGAATTTCGTAATAACCATTTCGGACGTGGGGGCAGTACCCACCACCTCCACCATATCAACTAATGGGGGTGAACTAGAATCGACGAGTGACTAAAAGTTGTTCTTTCGTTCGGCATTGTTCCACCGTAACGGGCAAATTTATAATTGCTAACGAAAGTTATGCACTTGCTGCTTAATTAACTTCGTTAATTAAGTAGACGGGGTCTGGGGCACCTGGCAACAGAACGCCCCTTTAAATAGACTATGATTCATAAATTTTATTAAGAATATTTTAATATTTTTTAATTATATTAATATTTGATAAATCATATTTATTTTGATTCGAGAGAATTTCAAATGAATATTTTTTATAATCAATTAATTTTAATTCTTTAAAACATTGAAATAAAAGATCATTTTTTTTTGTTTTAATATATTTTCCTTTAATCTTTTTCACTTTAACCGAATTAGAATAATCTTTAATAAACTCAATCATAACTTTTTCTATATCCCTACCTACAACTCTACAACTCAGAATAAAATCTTCTATTTTTGTTAATTTATTTTTAATTGATATACTTAAAATTCCTATAATACCATAATCTCCAAATTTATCTTTTGCTCTGATAGTCCATAATTTATTAGTTGGTTTATTTATCCATTTTTTAAGTTCTTTTTCAGATAATCTTCGTGTTGTTAAATTCATTTGATTTGTTTTATTTAGTAATTGATGTATCCTTAATAAATTTTCGTCCTTAGCTTTGTCTATTATTATTTTTAATTCAAGAGATTTTAGCCATTGAGAATTTGATTTTAAGTTCTTTTTAAGTTTTATTCTTTTAAACTCAGATTTATATAAGTTTGCTTTTTTTTTATCCTCTTTGCTAATATAGCTAGTATCAAAGTATCTAAGGTTTGACAGGAAACTAGAGTAATTTTCTGGATATGCAGGTAGATTTGGAACAGTAACTTCTGGTAATTTTTCTTTAACGTTAGCTCTCTCATAAGGTGTATCATCTATAAATACAATTGATTGCAAACCTAAATTAAGTTCCTTTGCTAGTTCCAGTATATTCTCAGCTTTATCTTTCCAATTTATCTTATATGAGACAAAATCATCAATTTTTAAAACCATTTCAGGGTGTTTTGTAATAGCTTCAATCGCAGTTTCCTCTTTATTTTTGCTACATAAAGCTAAAAGTATTCCATAATTTTTTAATGATTTAATTTTATGTTGAAAATCTTTAAATGCTTCGCCTAAATAATCATGTCCTCCAAGTCGTAAATTTTTCCATCCATCTTCTCCAACGATTCCTCCCCATAATGTATTATCTAAATCTAAGACTAATAATTTTTTAGAAAGACCTTTCAGTGTTTTAAAAATAGAAACTATATCTAAAATTGATTGCTCATAAAATTCATTAGAAAAAGGAGATTTCATTAAATACCATAATTTAGAATTATAAGCAGATGAAGAACCACAATTAGCAAGCCATTTAGTAGAGTTTAATAAATATATATTTTTTTCTTTATTAACTAACTCTGATAAATAGTAATTCATATAAGAAAGATGGTACTCAATGCCTAAATTTTTTGAGAATGAAAGAGCAATACTACTTTCATTTGGTTCTCTAAGAATCCAATTTGGTATCAACAAAACATCAGAATTGTTTTTTATTGACTCTAAACAACTAAAAAAAAAATCAATATCTTTTTTAATTATATTTTTATTAGCTTTCTCATTATTTAAAAGTTTTTGAAATTCGGGAGATATTGATTCTGGAGTAGACCAAATAAGCGATATATCACTTTTTTTTTTCCATAACTTTAGGTTTTTATTATTTAAGACTTGAAAAATTTGATTATAATTAGTTTCATTAATTTGCCATTTAAAATCTTCATTGTTCTCAAGTAATCTTGAAAAATTGATATGATTAAAACTTGATATTATATTGATAGAAACTTTATCCTTCATTTTTTTTCCAACTTTTTTTTAAGATAAGATTTTAAACTACCAATTGTCTCTAGTTCATAGATATCTTTTAATAAAACATCAAAAGTGATGATAAAATCTTTTTCTAATTTTAAATGTTTTTCTAAGATTACAAATAAATTTACTATGTCTATAGAGTCTAAATTTGATTTTTTATTAAATAATTTAAATGAGTCATCATTTTTAATCTTTTTATGTTTAGGTAAAACTTTATTAAGCTCATCAATAGATTTCTGAATTACTTCATGCATAAAAAATTAGTAAATATATATATAAAAATAGACTATAGCTTAAAATTTAATATTATCAATTAATGTTGGATAAAATAAAATTTACCATAAAAAATAATTCGAATATTTCTCAAAAAGATTTTTCGTTGTCTGAACTCGAAAAGTTATCAACTTTTTTATCCAAAATATTCAAAAAAAATTTAAATTTTCAACTAAAAAATAAATTTTCAGCTAAATTTTTAAATTGGCTTTACAACCAAAATCCAAATGGAAAAGCAATAGTTAATAATATTTATGAAGATGATAAAATAATTGCACATTTTGCACTGATACCTATTTTAGTTCTTTATAAAAAAGAAATATACAAAAGTGCTCTCTCAGTATTTACAGCTGTTGACGAGAAAAATAGAGGTCTTTATTTTTTTCATAAACTTGCTAGTAAAAGTTTTGATATTGCAAAATCTAATGGCATAAGATTCATAATAGGGGTCTCAAATCAAATTAGTTCTGAATTATTTGTAAAATGTTTTAATTTTAAACTAATTTCACCTCTTGATGTAAAAATAGGTTTATCAAAATTTAATGAAAAAAATGATTTTCCTCATAATTTTCAAGTTTTTAAAGATAAAAATACTCTTAACTGGAGGTTAAACAATCCAAGATTTAAATACCAAATCTACAAACAAAAAAAACAAAAAAAATTTATAATTTTTAATAATCATTATAAATTGTTTAAAATACATATGGGATTTTTTTCTACTGAAGATCTGAATTTCCAAAATAAGACTTATTTAAAAACTACTTATAACTTAAATCCATTAAATATGTGGATTGGCCTTAATAATAATTTGGAGGATAAATTAATGTCCTTTAGTTTTCCTGAAATTCTTAAACCTTCGCCTTTAAACTTAATAATTAAAGATTTAAATTCAAAAGAAACAAAATTGAGTAAAAAAGATATTAAGTTTAACTTAATAGATTTTGAAATATTCTAATGAAAAAAAAAATTTTTTATTTTTTTGCACATCAAGATGATGAGCTCGGAATTTTTATTCAAATTAAGAGAGAAATAAAAAAAAATGAATTATATATTTTTTATTTGACATCAGGAACTGATAAAAAAATTAATAAAAAAAAATTATATTTAAGAGACAAAGAAAGTATTAAAACACTTACATCATTGGGGGTCAAAAAAGAAAATATATTTTTTGTTGGTAGAAAATTAGGTGTAAAACACAATAAGCTTTATTTAAATGCAAAAAAAGTAACGTATTTTTTGGAAAATTTTATTTCAAATATACATAAACCAAGTTCTATTTATACTCATTCGTGGGAAGGAGGGCACGAAGATCATGATACTTGTAATTTAATTGCAAGAAGAATAAAAAAAAAATTTAAAATAAAGAACTGCTTTCAATTTTCACTTTATAATGCATATAATACTTCATTAATTTTTTTTAGAATTTTTAATCCTATTGAAATTAAAAATGGCAATAAAGTTTTTGCTTCGTTCTTAGATCGAGTTTATTTAATTACACTTTTATTTAATTATAAAAGTCAATTAAAAATATGGATAGGACTTTATCCATTTATAATTTACCATTATTTAATAAAAGGATACAATTTTATTGAAAAATTAAATTCAAGTTCAAAAATTGAAAAACCTCATTTAGGAGAATTACTTTATGAAAAAAGAAATTTTTGTAAATTTGAAATCCTCAGAAAAAAAACAACTTTTTTACTTAATATATAAGATAAAAATTTAAATTTGTTTAAAAAAATTATTAAGTTATTAAGATAATTACATGAAAATTTTAGGAATTAGTTTAGGACATGATAGTGGAGCAAGTATTTTTGAGGATAGTACAATTAAAGTAGCAATAAACGAAGAAAGATTATCAAGAAAAAAACTTCATATAGGCTATCCACATTTATCAATCGAAAAAATTTTACAAATATCAAATACAAAAATTTCTGAAATTGATGTCATTATCATAGATGGAAAAAAAATTGATCCCCAAAATTTTGGTAATGAGTTGAATTTTAAAAATCTACAGAAAAAAATACTTGGCTTGTTAAATTTAGATAAATTGATATTAGGTACTCAGATTGGTGTATCTTTTATAAGATTTCTATATAATTTTAAAAATCAATATGAAAAAATTAAGATAAAAAAAAAATTTATACAAAATGGATTTAAAGGTGAATTTAAATCAATTGAGCATCATTATGCTCACGCCGCATCCGCTTATTTTTCTCAAGAAAAGGATGCTGGTTTAGCTATAACATTAGATGGAGGTGGCGAGGGTTATTGTTCTCATGTTTATAAGGCTGAAGAAAATAAGTTGAGTTTATTGCATAAAATCACAACCTACCATTCTCTTCCACTATACTACGCATATATAACAAAATTGATTGGCTTTACACCTTTGCGTCATGAGGGCAAATTATTAGGTCTAGCTGCATCAGGTAATCCGGAAAACGTTGAAAAAATATTAGAAAATTACATTAAGTTTAATAAAAATAATTTACAATTCGAAAACATTGGCGGTTACTATGACAAGGTCTATAATAAGTTAAAAAAAGATTTAGCAAATTTTTCAAGAGAAGATATTGCTGCAGGCATCCAGGCTCATTCAGAAAAACTAACTATTGAATATATTTCTTCAATTATAAAAAAGTTTTCTTTTAATAAAAAAATAAATCTTTTTCTTGCTGGTGGAATTTTTGCAAATATTAAGATTAATCAAAGAATTTCAGAAATTGATCTTGTGCAATCATGCTATATTTTCCCAAATATGGGGGATGGTGGTTTAAGTACTGGTGCGGTTTTAGCAGAATTTTTTTCAAAGAATAAAAAAAATAAAAAAAAAAAGTTTGATATGTACTTAGGATCTTTCTGTGAACAATTAAATAACAAAACACTTATAAATTCTAAATTAAAGCTCTTAGAAATAGAAAATATTTATTCATTTATTGCAAAGGAGCTTAAAATGGGAAAAATTTTTGGTATATTTCAAGGTAAAATGGAATTTGGTCCAAGAGCATTGGGTAATAGATCTATAATTTGCTCACCACAAAATGTTAAAATTAATGAAATTCTTAATCAAAAACTTAAAAGATCAGACTTTATGCCTTTCGCACCTTGTGTGTTAGCTGAGGATTTTGAAATATATTTTCAAAGTAAGCTTAGTGTAGAAGACTTTAAATTTATGACTTTTACTTGTAAAACGAAAAAAATATGTGACCAAATAGCTCCAGCGATAGTTCACTTAGACAAAACTGCTCGTCCACAAACAATTTTCAAGGAGGACAATGATTTTCTTTATAAAGTGTTATTAGAATTTAAAAAAGAGACAGGATTGGGGATGCTTATTAATACTTCTTTTAATGTCCATGAAGAACCAATTGTTGAGTCTTATGACGATGCTATTAAATCATTTAAAGAAAGCAAATTAGATTATCTAATATTGGACGGAAAAATTATAGAATCATCAGTATAATTTTAATTTAAGTTGAAAATTTAAATTTTCTCATATCTAAAAAAATTAAAAATTTTTTTAATTAAAATTAATATTCCATATGAAGAAAAAATCATTATTAAAGGTAAAAAATATAACGAAAATCTTCCGCTCCAATCAGCAAAAGTTAATCCTACAAGTATCATGGAAAACAACATATACATTATAATGATATTTAGCGAAAAATTCTTTTTTGGCCGTTTTATAAATCCAATAATAAAACCAAAATAAAAAATAATGTTAAAAATAATAATATAATAATTATGTAAATCTGAATAATAAGGTCTTACTCTTACTAATAACCAAAAAATTTTTAATAAAAAAATTTTTGAAAACTCAATAAAATTAACTGAAATAAACTTTAATATATCTAAAATATTATTTTGATAATTATTATTGATAAACTCAATTTCTAAACATGGCACTCCTGTATTTTCACAAATTTGATTATGTTCAAATGACCATCCCCAAATTATTCCTTTGGTAGTTAATGAATTTATTAGATTAAGATCTAGAATATAACTATTTAAAAGGCTCGTTAATGGAAATATTAAAATTATATTAACTGCTATAAAAATTGATAGTAATAAATATTTTTTAAGTGATATAAAAAGAAAAATAGTAGAAGCAAAAATACTAAATAAAAATAATATTCCATTAGGTCTAATTGATATAAGTGCAATAATTAAAAAAATAATTATAGGTAAATAAATTTTTTTATAATTGACTATAAAATATGTTAAAATAATTGTGGTATTTATAAAAAGCATTTCTGTAAGAATATAAAAATTTCTAATTTGAATTGGAAAATAAAGTAAAAACAATGCCACACATATAACACCTGATAGCTTACAAAAAAATTTTGTAGTTATTTTATAAAGACACCATGCTGAGATAGCTGTTAAAAATAATTGGAAAAAAACAATTGCCACCAAAGGAATGTCAAAATAAATAAATGGAATTAGAAAAGTAATATATCCTATCTTAGATTTATAATCCAAAATTGATGCATCTCCACTCAGAATATCATTCACTTGTCTTAAATAAAATTTTGTATCAGAGCCAAATTTTACTCCATTATTTAATGTACCTGCTTTTATAAAATCGTCTAAAAAAAAATAGGCAATAATTGAGATTATCCAAAAAATATAAATGAAAAAAATATATAATTTATAATTGTTTAAATTTAATTTATTAAGAAACATACAAATTAAATTATTAATTATTTTAAACCTTTCATTAACTCAGCGTGTGCTGCAGCCAACCTTGCAATAGGAACTCTGTATGGGGAACAAGAAACATAATCTAAACCAGCTCTTGAACAAAAATAAATGCTATGGGGATCACCTCCATGCTCTCCACAAATTCCAAGTTTAATATTTTTATTTTGGCTTTTTCCTTTTTCAACAGCTATTTTTATTAAATCTCCAACTCCCTCATCTATCGAAATAAATGGATCAATTGAAAAAATTTTGTTATTTAAATAATCGTTTAAAAATTTTCCACTATCGTCTCTGCTTATTCCAAATGTAGTTTGAGTTAAATCGTTAGTTCCAAAACTAAAAAATTCTGCATGTTTTGCAATATCTTTGGCTTTAATTGCTGCCCTAGGAAGTTCAATCATAGTACCAACCATAAACTCAATTTTTAATTTATGCTCCTTTTGAACCTCACTTGCAATTCTAATTACTAAATCTTTCATAAATTTTATTTCTGCTTCAGTAGAAACTAGTGGAATCATAATTTCTGGAAAAGCAGATTTAATTTTTTCTTTTTTAAGTAAGGCTAAAGCTTCAAATATTGCTCTGCATTGCATTTCATATATTTCGGGGAAAGATATTCCAAGTCTACATCCCCTATGACCCAACATGGGATTTTGCTCATGTAGTTCTTCTATTCTAGCTTCCACCTCTTTTGCTTGAAGATTGACAATATTTGCAAGTTCATTAATCTCTTTTTCTGATCGTGGTAAAAATTCGTGAAGTGGTGGATCTAATAATCTTACTGTTACTGGTAATCCACTCATAATTTTAAATATTTCTATAAAATCCTTTTTTTGATGAGGTAAAAGTTTTTCTAATGCTTTCGCTCTACTTTCCTGAGTTTTAGATAAAATCATTTCCCTTACTGACAAAATTCTTTCTTCATCAAAAAACATG
>MDSZ01038840.1_pt1 | contig 11158 bp, 10 predicted proteins | sample 811201 | NCBI WGS metagenome assembly MDSZ01 (sample SAMN05326647, study PRJNA326480) | marine metagenome | isolation source: seawater | place: Indian Ocean: North | collected 2010 | reverse complement strand
TCTACAGAGAACATGAGTAGTGAAGTGATGAGAAATAAGATTTTGCATATTATCTTCATATCATCTTTGTTATAGTGTTGAAAAGTTACGAAAGCGATTTGTTCCATTGTTGTTAAAAAGAGAGTTTTGTTAAATGTGCGTGAATTATCTTGAATAATTGATCTAACTCAACCAATTTTCAAATCCGATGACTTCCAAACCATTTACATCTCGACCACTATACAAGCTGATTTGCCTCTTAATTTTTTTGGTGACATTAACTTTTGCTTTTGACCAGGAGGTGGAAAAGAAGAAGAAATCACGTTTTCAATTCTTCCGGACGTTCATTTCTAATATTCAAAACGGTGATAATCGAATGTTCGAAGCCATTGTCCGGCCAATGGAGTTTCGCCACCCTATTGTCAGCATTCCTGCTGAGGGTCGGTACGGTTTAGGTTTCTACGGCTGGAAGAGCTACAATCCGTACAACTTCGATCCGAATCTTATAACGTATGCGGATACCACTCAGGACATTTTCCAAAATATTGCACTATCGGGCCGGCTCGGTTCCAATATGGAGTTTGATGCTGTTCAGACCAACCTCTCCTACCTCTTTTTCAAGAAGAGTTATTATGATATTTTTACGGGAGTTGGAGTTCGTCGTGCGGCTGTGTTCAATATCCCATCCATCGATTTTTCTGAGAGTACAATTCTTAGCGGTCCTCCAAGTGTACCTACTTCTTGGGGAGTGACTAAAATATTTACACCCACTTTCATGGAAGTTAACCTTTCAACAACGATGATAATGCAGTGGAGGCCGAAATGGTTTGTCCAGCTCCGCTACGGCTACGGCGTGGGAAAAGTACAGTTTTACCGGAGCGATAGTTTGGAAGATGAGCCATCAGGAACTGGAGCAACTTCCATGTACGGCGTGGGCATCAAGTTCATTCGTGAGTCGGATACGGCCGCTCGTTATGCTTGGGGATTTGAACTACGCCACTACTTTGCCAAAGTGGATAACATCAGCGATCCGCAGGAAGTCACTCCCATTACCGGGATGCAGCTTCCGCAAGTGGGAATTTATTTCAGCTTCGGAGCGTTCTACGGCGGCGGTAAAACCATCGGCGATGAAGCGAAGAAGTATTATCTGGATTCCGATTACGTAACTGCCAAACGTAAGTTTAATCAGTTCATTGATCAGCATCCGAAGCACGCCCGTGTACGTCGAGCGGAAAAGCTCATCGAAATCTGTAATCTCCGCATTCCTGAACAGCTTTACTCTGAAGGGAAGAGGCTAGAAGCTCGGGATATGCTGGTGGAAGCGCTGGACAAATATATTGAAGCTGAACGGACGGCAGTGGAACCTTTTAAGAAAAAACTCCAGATGAAAATTGAGACCATTGCCGGATTTTACATCGAGATCGCTGATTCTCTTTTTTCTCTGGGCAGGGATGATGATGCTCTCAGTTACGCCCGGCGAGCAGCTGTAATTTCTCTTAAAGGAAAGGAATTCCTGCGCAAACTTGAGGCACGGATTACCATCCAGCATGGGAAGGATCTTGCTTCACGGGGAGTTTATTCGCTAGCGCTGGAAAAGTACTCTAAAGCCCTTACCATGGCACCGGAATTAGGAGTTGAGATACGAGGTTTGGAATTGAAAACAGCCGTGGGAATGCTGGAGGATGTGAATCAAGCTCAAGATGAGGCCGGTTTACGGCTAGCTATTCTCTCTTTTTACAAGGCACAGGAGATTCTAGGGAAAAAGGACGAGGAGTTTGAAAACGTTCGTGAACAGTTGGAGGCCCAGCTATTTAGCTTAGACAGGCTAAGAGTGGATCAATTGAAGGAATCGTATGCTAATGAAGCGAGAGTTGATCTCGCCTGGCGCCGGATGCCGAAAGTGGAGATCGGAATGCTGGTGTCAGAAGTGAGCAAAATCCTTGGCGAGCCTGCGGAGATCATCGAAAAGGTAGATGAGAAAGGTCTAAATTACCAACTTTGGATCTATCGATTCCCGGAAAGGGGGGAGGCGTATTTTTCTTTTGAAGATTATCTACTATTTAAAATAGAAGAAAAATAACTAAGGTCAGTAGTTCTGTGGGGATCCGTATTATAGAAACATGTTAAAACGATTGCTACTGACAGCTTCTTCCACCTATTTTCTTCTCGTGAAAACTATCAAAATTACGTCTCTTATTCTACTATTGGTGCTGACTCCATTGATTGTTTCCGCTCAATCTGAGGACATTGATGAAGATATTCAGTTCCGTTCTAGGGAATTAGACCGATTGAGACAGGAGATTGAGAATTTCCGACATCGAATTAAGAGTACAGCCGATCAGGAAAAGAGTACTGAGACCAAGATACAAGAGTTAGATGAAGAGATCTCTTTGATTCGAAATCTCTTATATCGTTTAAGGAAAGAAGAGAAGTCAAAGGAATCGGCGATAAAAAAAGCTGAAGCGCTGATTCAAGAGAAAGAAAAAGAGTTTGATGAGCTTCGTGACAAATACACACGTCGGGTAGTGAATATTTATAAAACCGGCAGACCTTCAGATCTGGAAATGATAATCAACCGTGATAGCTGGCGTGATCGGGTCTATCGGGAAGAGTATCTAAAGGTCATCTCACAATATGATCGTGAGCTAGCGTCTAAGATTCAACAAGTCATAGCTCAGATAGACGCAGAGAAAAAAACTCTGGAGAGGGCGCTGGAAGATATCCAAAAAATAGATTCTGAAAAAACATCGCAGAAATTGTGGTTGGAAAAAAAGAGAAGTATGCGAAATCGAGAACTTGCGAATCTGAAAAGAAATAAGCAGGAATTATTTCGGGAATTGGAGGATCGCCAGGAAGCTGCCAGACAGATGGAAACGATTATCGCTCGACTGGAACGTGAGAAAGAAAACCGCATAAAGGAACTTGAACGGAGACGAAGAGAAGATTCTCTTCTGGCTGGCGGAGATTTTTCTGCTATGAAAGGAAGTCTCCCCTGGCCAGTTGATGGACCCGTTATTTCAAAATTTGGAAGCCATAAGAATCCAACGTTGAAGACTATTACCGAAAACACAGGTGTTGACATCAAAAGCAATGCGGGCAGTGAAGTTCAAGCCGTCTTTAGCGGGATTGTTACAACTGTAACCTACATTCGTGGTTACGGTAACACAGTTATAATAGATCATGGAGGAGGTTTCTATACGGTTTATACCCATGTGGAAGATGTGGAAGTTGATGAGAATGCATTCGTTCGAGCCAGGCAGATCATCGCTCATGTCGGTAAATCAGATTCGGGAAGCAGTTCGAAACTTCACTTTGAGATATGGAGTAACCGAGAAAAACTAAATCCGGAGCATTGGCTGGGTAAAGGATGATTTTGAATAAGCTGATAGGACAGGAGAAAATCTGGGAGCGCCTGGTGACTGCGTATGAGAACGATCATATAGCAGGAGCTTATCTGTTTCACGGTCCTTCAGGAGTCGGCAAAGAAGGGACTGCCTTACGCTTTTCCGGACTGGTTAATTGCAAGGCAGAGGGAAGTGCTCTTTGTGGAGAATGTTCATCGTGTGCAAAGTTTAACACATTACAGCATCCCAATTTGACCCTCATCGTACCGCTGCCTAAAGACAGAGTTATTAATAAAAAAGATCCTCCTGCGAAGGCTCTAAAAGATGAAACGATTACTGCATTAGCAGAGCTCATTGCAGCCAAAGCAAAAGATCCTTATGAAAAAATCCGGCTGCCTCGATCCAATACAATTTTAATTAATTCCGTTCGAGAAGTAAGAGAAAAAATATATCTAAAGGCGATGGAACCCGGTAGGAAAATGGTAGTAATCTTTGATGCGGATCTGTTGATGACTGGAGATGGTTCATCCGCAAATGCTCTTTTGAAAATACTTGAGGAACCGCCACAAGAGACTTCCTTCATATTGACAACAGATTTTCCAGAACGACTGGTGGAAACCATTGGATCACGATGTCAGCAGGTCTTTTTTCCTCCGATTCAAACAGAGACAGTGGCAAAACATCTACAAGAATCTTTAGATAAACCTACCGAAGAAGCCAAGTTAATTGCTCATCTTGCACAGGGGAATACCCGGATGGCAAAACATCTCGCAAAACAGGACTTGGAGGAAGTGCAAAACCAACTGTTATCCCTTGTAAAATGGTTGACACAACCTTCTGAGGAAAACTGGCGCTCATTTACGCATCATGCTGCCTCAACCTACCGAACCAATCCTCAGGAATTGAATTTTCACTTTCAGCTCCTCAGCTATTGGTTCCGAGATGCCCAACTTATCCAAAAAATGAATGGGGATGCTCATATTATTCTGGAAGGAATGGAGAAGTCATTAAGGAATTTTGTGAAAAGCTTTCCTGCCGGTGACTTCGCAAGTATTGTAAAAGAATTGGAGACGTGTTCCAGTTCGCTTTCCCGTAACTATAGCCTAAATTTAGTGATCACTAATTTGTTGTTCGATATTCAGGAAAGTCTGCAAGGGGCAGCGGGATAGAGAAATGAAAAAATTCTACATCACCACACCTATCTATTACGTCAATGATGAGCCGCATATCGGTCACGCCTACACGACTATACTGGCGGATGTCCTTTCGCGCTACCATCGAGAAGCCGGGGACGAGGTCTTCTTCCTGACCGGGACCGACGAGCATGGCCAGAAAGTTTCTCAAGCCGCCAGCGAGCGAGGAGTTGAACCGAAGAAGCACTGTGATGAAATGGTGATCCGGTTCCAGAATATGTGGAAAAAGCTCCATATAGAGAACGACCATTTTATCCGGACGACAGATAAAGATCACCAAGAGGTAGTTAAAGAAATCCTCCAACAGATTTACGACAGCGGCGATATCTATTTTGATGAATACACCGGACTCTATTGCGTCGGTTGCGAACGTTTTTATACCGAGAAAGAATTGGTAGATGAGAAATGTCCTCAACATCAAGAGTCGCTGAAAGAGATTAAGGAGACAAATTACTTTTTCCGCATGAGCAAATATCAGCAGCAGTTGATTGACTACATCAATGAACATCCAGAGTTTATTTTACCCAAAACTCGGCGTAATGAAGTTCTCGGCTTTCTGCGCCAGCCGTTAGGCGATCTCTGCATTTCCCGCCCGAAATCGCGCTTGTCATGGGGGATTGAGCTACCATTCGATTCAGATTACGTCACTTATGTCTGGTTTGATGCGCTGCTGAACTATGTTAGCGGAATCGGCGCAAAAAAAGATGATAAGCAGTTTGCCAAGTGGTGGCCAGCCGATTATCACCTCATCGGTAAAGATATTTTGACGACGCATTGTGTTTACTGGCCCACTATGCTTTTCGCTGCGGGGATTCCCCAACCGAGGACTATCTTCGCTCACGGCTGGTGGCTTAGTGATGAGTTCAAGATGTCTAAGTCACTTGGTAACGTTATTAAGCCGCTCGATCTTATCGACCGATATGGAGTGGATCCTGTCCGCTATTTTCTGATGCGTGACATGGTTCTTGGACAAGACAGCAACTTTTCTCCGGATGGATTTGCGCTGCGCTACAATAGCGATTTGGCTAACGATTTGGGGAATTTAGTCGGGAGGATCAGTACACTTGTTCGCCGCCACTTTGACGGGAAAATCCCCGAACCGGGAGAGCAGAGCAGAGAAGAGACTCAACTAGTAGAATCGGGTAGTACTCTTGCCGTCGAGGCGATTGAACTCATTCACGAAATGAAGATGAATGATGCTGTGGAAACGGTGATGGAGTATGTCCGTTCTATCAACCGTTATATGGAGAAACTAATGCCGTGGAAACTGATAAAGTCAGACAAGGCTGCGGCAGGAACCGTTCTCTATCACGCGGCAGAGTCACTCCGGATTGCCCTTCAGCTTTTGCATCCCATCATGCCGGTGAGGACGGCCAAAATTCTGGGTATGATCGGTGCCTCAGTTACCGAATTGAAATCACCATGGGGACAACTGAAGTCCGGAAGTAAACTGAGTGAATTTGAAGTTCCTTTTCCGAGAATAGAATTGAATCAAAAAACAAAACAAGCGAAGGAGTAAGAGATGTCCGACGATCGTATTTCCATAGATGATTTTGCCAAGGTGGAGCTTAAAACTGCTGAGGTTTTAGAAGTAGAGAAAGTGGAAGGGGCAGATAAATTGCTTAGGCTCCAGATTAAAATTGGAGAAGAAAACCGTCAGATTGTTGCTGGGATAGCAGAGCATTACTCCCCGGAAGAATTAGTAGGGAAGAAGATTGTTGTGGTAGCCAATCTAAAACCAGCAGTCATTCGAGGTGTAGAATCTAATGGGATGCTACTCGCAGTCAGCACAAATGATTCTGTGGTATTGGTAACTCCCGAAGATACTGACGTGCCAAGCGGACTTAAAGTTTCGTGATTTTCTATTTTAATTTATGATTGTAAATATATGGTACAGGTGAATTTTTCTTTAATCGAAAATAGTAAATCGAAAAACAAAAATTGCTGATCGACACTCACGCTCACCTTTACTATCCTGATTTAAAAAGTCAACTTGATGATGTAATCTTCCGTGCCAGCGAGGTTGGTGTAGAACAAATTATCTGTGTAGGAACTGACTTGGATTCATCAAAGAAATCCATCGCTATCGCTGAAAAGTATCCCACTGTTTTTGCAACTGTAGGAGTTCATCCTCACGATGCTAAAGATGTTTCAGCTGATTTCATCGAAGAATTAAGGAAGTTGGCAGCGCACGAAAAGGTGGTGGCAATCGGTGAGATGGGACTCGATTTCTTTAGGAATCTTTCGCCACCGGATGTGCAGAGTGTTGTCTTTCGGCAGCAGCTCGAACTGGCCAATGAACTAGATATCCCGGCAGTAATTCATAATCGTGATGCTGACGAAGCACTGTTGGCTATTTTGAAAGAAGTCACACCGAAACGTGGCGTAGTCCACTGTTTCTCTAGTGGCGTGGAAACAGCAAGGTCGATTCTCGATTTAGGAGTGATAATATCATTTACCGGTACGGTCACGTTTGGGAAGAACCATAATGAATCGGTGCTGAAAGCTATTGATCTGGAAGATTTTATGTTGGAGACCGACTGTCCATTCCTGGCACCTATTCCCAATCGAGGAAAATTGAATGAGCCGGCTAATATCCCACATATCGCTCAGCAGATAGCAGAGATCATAGGTGTCTCAGTCGAAGAAGTTGCTGAAAAGACAACACGCACAGCACAACAATTTTTTAGACTTCCAAGATGAAACACCGTGCTCGCAAACAGTGGGGACAAAACTTTCTGAAAGACAGCAATCTCCTCAACAAACTGGTTGCTCTCATTGATCCGAAGCCGGAGGACTTAATCTTGGAAATTGGTCCTGGTAAAGGAGCGTTAACCAAAAAGTTATCTCAGAAAGTCTCTAAACTCACTGCGGTTGAGATAGATGAGAGACTGTACTCAACTCTTGCCAGTCAAAAGGAGCTAACAAATTGCACATTTATCAATGATGATTTTTTGCAGACTTCTTGGAGTGAATATGGGTTTGGAAGCCAGGGAATTAGGGTCGTCGGTAATATTCCCTACAACATCACTTCTCCCATTATTTTCGAATTACTCAAAAATCGGTCAAAATGGAAAGATGCTCACCTGATGGTCCAGAAAGAGGTAGCAGATCGGCTGGCTGCTAAGTCGGGAGGTAAAGAGTACGGACGACTTACAGTAATGGTCCAATCCCAGGCAGACGTGGAAAAGCTTATCAGCATTCCACCGGATGTATTTGTACCTAAACCGAAAGTAGATTCTATCTTCATCTGCATAAAGCCTCATAGTCGATATGAAATGGACAAAAATATGTATGCCCGGTTTGATGCTGTTGTCCGGGCGGCATTTGGTCAGCGAAGGAAGATGTTACGGAATTCGCTAGCTGATTTTGATCTGACCAAAGTTAAATCCATCGATTTCGACCGCAGACCGGAGACGCTTTCCGTGGATGAATTCGTTTTATTATCAAATAAAATTGGTTGGATTAATCCGGTCGAAATACCTAGCTGAGTTCAGAAAATATTCCTAGAAAAAATAATTACTCTGCCCCTTGATTGGTAAAATTATAAGGTGTAATATTCTTTGCTTTATGGTTATCAAAACACGAGGGAAAAGGGGGAAACTTAATGCCTAGTGATTCCAATAGAAGTTTAAGCCGTTATCTTGAAGAGATCGGAAAATATGAACCACTTCCGCCAGTCCGTGAAATTGAGCTGGCACAACGGGTAAAGCAGGGAGATCAGATTGCTTTAAATGAACTTACTGAAGCAAATCTCCGTTTTGTAGTCTCTGTAGCTAAGGATTACCAGGGACAGGGTTTACCACTCACGGATCTTATCAATGAAGGGAACCTCGGATTGATTAAAGCTGCTGAGCGGTTTGATGAAACTCGCGGATTTAAATTCATTTCCTATGCAGTTTGGTGGATTCGCCAATCGATTTTACAGGCACTTGCAGAGCATTCTCGAATAGTGCGTCTGCCGCTGAATCGTGTGGGTACAATCAGCAAGATTACCAAGACAGCGGAAGATCTTGAGTCTGAATACGAGCGGCCGCCTAATGAAGACGAGATTGCTAAGCAGCTGGAAATGCATTCTGAAGAGGTCACGGATGCAATTCGGATTTCCCGTCGGCATCATTCTCTTAATGCTCCGTTCCGTGATGGTGATAAGAATTCCCTCATGGACGTGATTGAGGATGGGAATCAGCGTCCTCCGGACACCAAACTAATGTCTGAATCTCTAAAAGAGGAGATCAAAAGCTGTCTGGACTCTCTTAAGGATCGGGAACGCGATGTAATCAAGATGTACTTTGGAATTGAGCGAGACTATGCCCTGACATTGAATGAGATCGGGGAAGAGTTCAGTCTTACGCGAGAACGTGTACGGCAGATTAAGGAAAAGGCAATCCGTCGGCTCCGTCACAAATCCCGAAGTAAAAGCTTGCGGACCTATCTTGGATAAGGGAGGGGGTGTAATCGTTGATTTCAGTTGATATCAGAAAAGGTGAGACTTTGGAAAGGGCTTTACGCCGCTTCAAAAAGAAATACGAAAAGGCGGGGATCCTGCGTGAGGTACGGAATAAATCATATTACCTCAAACCTAGTGCAGCAAGGCGCGTTAGTAAGAGTCGTCGCTACTAACCTTTCATTAAATCCATAAAAATAAGAAATCCAGGCTTCGGTCTGGATTTTCTTTTTTAGATTGACACATGGTTGTGATTATGAATTTAAGTTATTAACAACGGAGCTTTGTAATGCTTATAGAGAGCATATCCGGAGTACGTGGAATTGTACCTACAGATATAAACAACGATTTAGTCTCAGCATACGCCTCAGCGTTTCATCTCTTACTGCCGGAAGGGTCAGTAATTCTTGGTCGTGATACTCGTCCGTCAGGTTTTGAACTTATTTCTTCACTCACAGAACAACTTATTTCTAAAGGTCGAGATGTCCTCGATTGCGGAATTTGCACAACGCCTACGCTACAATTTGTTGTTGAAGATACGGATGCGGTGGGAGGTATCATGGTAACTGCCAGTCATAATCCTTCTAAGTGGAACGGACTCAAATTTGTTGCTAAAGATGGATGTTTCTTAAATGCTCAGCAGTTTGCTGATCTCCTTTCACATTTGGAAAGTGACGAAGATGGCAAACCTGAGTTTAAAGGCGTTTACAACGGATTTGAGCAAGCCGAAAGGCGACATGTTGATAGAGTTTTGCATATTGATTTTATTAAAGTTGATACTATTCGAGACCGGCAGTTTAAAATAGCTGTGGATACAGTAAATGGGGCTGCAAGTGATGCCTTGCCGTACTTATTGAAGAAGCTGGGATGTGATGTGATTCCAGTACATTGTGATCCCCAAGGAGGATTTCCAAGAGGAACTGAGCCGTTGCCGGAAAATCTGGAGGATCTGTGCAACGCAGTAAGGGAGCATGAATGTGATCTTGGATTTGCCACGGACCCTGATGGCGACCGACTTGCAGTAGTAGATGAGAGAGGTGATCCGTTGGGAGAGGAATACACTTTGGTTTTGGCTGCGGATGATTTTCTTTCCCGTGGAGAACTCCCGGAAACTATCGTTACCAATCTTTCTACTACATTGGCTGTAGAAAAGGTAGCAAAACTGCATGGCGGATATGTGGAGCGAACTGCTGTGGGTGAAATCAACGTGGTTGAACGGATGAAGGCATCGGGCGCCCGGCTAGGCGGCGAAGGGAACGGCGGAGTTATCCTGAAAGATGTCCACCTGGGGAGGGATTCGCTGGTTGGAGCGACCATGATTTTGAATCGATTGGCGAAAGAAGAAAACCCTTTAAGCAGCATTTACGCCTCATTACCTCAATTCACAATCGTGAAAGATAAAGTTGACATCTCCGGTCTGGATTCCGATGAACTTCTCTCAACAATCGCCGAGCAGTTTCCAGAAGCAGAAAAAAATATGGAGGATGGACTGAAACTCATCTGGTCGGATCGGTGGATTCACGTCCGGAAGTCGAATACGGAGCCAATCGTCAGGATTTACGCTGAAGCATCCACTATTGGCGAAGCTGAGTCATTGGTGGATAGTGTCAGGAAATTGGACATTTTACGGGATAGGTGACTTGTCTTGAAAGAAGTCATTTATCAGGTTAAATTCTGTGTGTACGTACATTCAGATTTCAGAATAAAATAAATGACAGTTGCCATTAAATCGGGAGTGAGAACTGTAGCGTCCATTCTGGACAATGCACGATCTGTTGATCAAATTGGAGCTGAAGAACGTGTTTCCAGACTCTTCAAACGGAGCATAAAAAAGGAGTCAAAAATGGCAGTTCTACAAATGACTCTGAGCATGATCGATCTTACCACGCTGGAAGGAAAGGACTCTCCTGGCAAAGTAAAACAGCTCTGCTACAAGGCAGCACATCTCCACGACAAGTTCCCTGGATTGCCCTCAGTAGCAGCGATCTGTGTCTATCCAACAATGGTAGCTGTGGCAAAAAATGAACTCAAAGGGACCGGAATCAGAACGGCATCAGTTGCAACAGGATTTCCCAGCGGGATGACTTCACAGGATGTAAAGCTCAATGAAGTGCGGAAGGTAGTAAGTGACGGTGCTGATGAAGTTGACATGGTCATCTCTCGAGGACATTTTTTGAAAGGGGACTATCAACATG
>MDSZ01258116.1_pt1 | contig 11161 bp, 14 predicted proteins | sample 811201 | NCBI WGS metagenome assembly MDSZ01 (sample SAMN05326647, study PRJNA326480) | marine metagenome | isolation source: seawater | place: Indian Ocean: North | collected 2010 | reverse complement strand
CGCGCTATGAGAGGTCGATCCGGCGATCGCCTCGATCTTGCCGTCGGTTTCGGCATAGATCCCGTCGCGCTTCAGGTGCACTTTCTGGCCCTGATCGTCGTAAAGCGCCACTTCTCCGGCCGCCAACCCCTTGAGGCGATAGCGACGGTCATCGATGGCGACGACGAGCCCGTGCTCGCGCGACCCGCCAACAGCGACCAGAACCGCCTCTGCGCCATTCTTGGGCACCGATGTAAAACCGTACTCCTGAAACCGCTCGACCTTTTCGAGGATCTCGCCCTCATAGCCGGTCAGTTGCAGAACCTGCAGGCCCCCGCCGTCATTGACCAGGCGCACGACAGAACGCGAGATCATCAGCATGACACGACGCTTGAGCGGCTGGATCATCTTGGAAAACCATCGCGCATTCTTCAGTTGATCCATTGCAGCGCCCCCGTATCGGCCAGTTTCTTTTCCTTGGGCGGTAGCGTGTCGAACGATGCTGGCGGGACCAGGACAAGTTCGGCCGTCGTGCCGGTATTGCCCAGCGAGAAGGTCACCATCGAGACCAGCAGATTGCCACCATATTTGATGCTTGGCGCTTCGACCGCGACAAGGCGGTTGGGCTTCCACAATGCACCGGTCGCGCCTTCTTCGCGCCAGCCTTGAACGCGCACACGGACACGTTGTCCTCTGGCGGCGCGAACATTGGCTTCCCATTCCGCGCGCTTGGTGGCCGTCTTCAAATCTGCCGACTGTTCGGCAAGGATCAAAAGCGGCCGGTACCGTTTGACACCGGCATCCTTCGCCTCGGCGCGGACATGCGCGCTCTGGTCCGCGTCAAGCTGATCCGAACCGGGTTGCTGTGCCTTGACGATGTATTGCGCGTACCGATCCTTGGCGGAATATTCAGCACTTGCCGACAGGATATTCTTGCCTTCAACCAGACGAACACCCGCGCGTGCGGTGCCCGGCTTGGTGATCAACAGGTTGCCCTTGCCGTCACTGACAGGCAGAACCGATCGCATCGCACAGGCCCGGTTAAGCGCCTCGTAAACCGTCTCGCCCTCTTCAAGGCGAAACTTGGCAAAGGCGTCGCCAATGTCGGTATTGGTGATCACCGGAATGCCAAATGGCTTGGCCAGATCGGCCGCAATCTGGTCAAGCTTGCGGCCAAGCCATTCGCCGGGCTTGTTGACCGCCGAGCAATCGACCAGATCCCCCGTAACATCGCGCCCGGAAACGGCGATCTCGTGCGATTTGCCCGCAAAAGATGGATTATAGTCATCGGTATAACCGGTGATCACGGTCTCGCCATCGACCTGCACGGAACACGCCATGCCCCCGGAAATGCTCAAATTGGCGTTGTCGCTGGGATAACGATCGGTCAAAGACAGATCAAACTCGCCCGCAAGATGCTCGATCGAGCGCGAGATCCTGATTCCGGTCCAGCCGCCATAGATCTTGCCGCCGATTTTCAGAGATACTTCAGACATTACTCAGCACCTCGATCTGTTCACCGCCTGGTACAAATCCCGGATGGGCGATACCATTGCGTTCGGCAATCTCGTCGGCCTTGCCAGCATCCTGATAGTAGCGATAGGCCGTCACCAGGGCCGGTTCGGTCAATGGCGCGACCGTGTTGATGACCTGCGCGGTGCGTGGCGAAACCGAGTTGATATAGCCGGTCGCCGCCGTGCGCAGCGTGCGCAGCTTGTCATACAGCGCGTCGTCCCCGTCCTCGCTGGCCGTGTCGATCGAGTTATCAAGAAGGCCGCTAATTTCATCGCGGGTACCAAAGGCATCATCGGTCGTGGTGAAATCCGTCTCGACCACATTGCGCGCCATCTCGATCACGGCCGAGTTGGTGACAAGAGAGACCAGGGCATTCTGATTGACCGCCTGCACCTTGCGAGTGGCCGTGGTTAGCGGAACGCGCGCAAAGCCGACCCCGAATTTCGTCAGCGCCCGAAGGCCGGTCAGGCTGTTTCCCGTCAGCCCGCCATATTGACCGGCCTCGACAACAAGACCGCCCAACTGGTCGGCAAGACCCGACGGGTTTTGCACAAGTTTAAGCGCCTCGCTGCCGACACGCTTTACCGCACGAATGAAGGTCGAACTTGCGGTGTCATCCGCTGCACCGGCAATCTCGTCACTGGCCGACGACACGATGCCGGATGCCTCGTTGGCAAGGAATGCCGGCTTGTCGGCCACCGTGAATTTGTCGGCAAAGCCCGATCGCAACGCGGCATGGGCCTCGTCGGCGGCCTGATTGATGGCAAAGGCGTGGTCGGTGCTTGTCTTGGGGAACTGGTTGGAGCCGCTTTCAATAAAGGACAATTGAAACCGCGCCATGCCGCCTTCATCTGCCGTCTCGCTCAGCTTGCAACCCTGACAAATGACCGACAGCGACCCGAGATAGGGATGCACCAGCGTTCCGGCACCCTTGCGATCGCAGGCGTCAATCAATCGATCGCGTGCATTCATGTAATCCTGCCCGATGACATAGGCGTCGACATTGTAGGTCTTGGTCTTGCGACGCATGTCTTCGGGATAGGGTGCATCGCGGCCGGGATATTCATGCACCTGCACTTCACGGCCTGCCGTATCGGCATCGTGCCCACGGATCTTGAACGGAACACCCCGAAAACTTGCCGGGCGCAGTTTGTCTTTCCAGCCCATCACAACCCCGACATCAGATAGCCGGCATCGACCGACGGCGTCACGTCGGGATTGTCGGATTTGATGCTTTTAACGCGCATATTGGTCGGTGCGTTTTCGAACGCGACCTTGATCTCGCCACCGACACGGGTGTGCGAAGTGCCCGACTGCGGGCCGATCGCCGGTTTGATTGCCGCAGCCTGCGCCCCGGCGGCGGCATTCGGTATTTGAAGCTGACCGGCACTGTCAAAACCGAGATGCTCTTTGACCCAATCGGGCATCCAGTCCATCAGGCCCGTGACCGCATCACTCAGCCAGCCGACGAATTTCGACCATTTCTGCTTGGCACCATCTTCCAGCCCGCCGATCCATTCGCCGCCGACCTTGGCCAGGTCAATCCCGGTCAGCGCCTTGACCAGCTTGTTTGCCCCCTTCAGAACCCAGATCGCCGGATTGAACAGCTCGAGAACCTTGAGAACGCCCTGGACAAAGCCCTCGTCAAAGGCCGCCTTGATGTCATCCCACAAGCCCTTGAAGAACCCGCTGATCGGTTTCCAGTTGCGGTAGATCAGATAGGCACCGGCAGCAAGGGCGGCGATTGCCGTTACGACGAGACCAATCGGGTTGGCTGCCAGAACCAGATTGAAGGCGGCCATCACGCCATAACCGGCGCGCAATGCGGTGATGAAATTGCCAACTACGGCGATCAACGATCCTAGACCACCAGCAACCAACCCCGCACCGCTTGCCACGACCCCAAAGCCCGATGCCAAGGCACCAACCACTAAAAGCACCGGTCCAGCCGCCGCCACGATCACCGACAGCCCAAGACCGATTTTCGTTAATTCAGGATGGACTTTGGCAAATTCGACAAATCGCTTGGTCGCGTCTTGCACCCACAGAATCAGAGCCTGCATGTTCGACTTGACGTCAAACACCTCGTTGATGGTGCGACCGATTTCCGAAAGGGCGTTAAATACGTTGTCCTTAAGCGTTGAATAGATACCAAACAGGGATTGGGATTGCTTTTGCATCTGAGCATGGAAGATCCCACCCTCGGCCGTCATCGACTGCAAGCCTTTGAGCAGGATATCAAACGAGATTTTTCCCTGGGACGCCAAAGTGAATATCTCGTTCTTGGTCTTGCCAAGCCCCTTGGCCAACGCCGCGATGATCGGCACACCTCTATCAGAAAGCTGCAAAAGCTCTTCGGTCATCGCCTTGCCTTTGGCCTTTGCCTTGCCAAAGATTGATGCCATTTCCTCAAGCGGGATGTTTGCGCCGGCACTGATATTGCCGAGCAAGGTCAGTCGATTGATGATATCACCGGCGGAAACGCCAAATGCCAGCAACTGCTTTGCCGACGCGCCGATACCTTCAAGCTGAAAGGGCGTAGACGCGGCAAAGGTCATCAACTTCTTGACCATAGAAGTCGCGGCATCAACACTGCCGAGCATACTCTCAAACGATATCCCCAATTGCTCCATTTTCCCGTAGGCATTCAGGGCAAATCCCCCGATCAGAGCAAGCGGTGCGGTGACTTTGGTCAACGCACCTGTACCCAAGTCGCTCAGCTTTTTTCCGGTCTCACGCGCCTTGGCCCCCAGAGCTGACAAGCGTTCACGCGCCGCAAGCAAACCGGCCTGCAGACGTTCCAGATTGGCACGACGGGCCATATCTCCCATCGCACTGCCCATCTGGCGCGCCGGCTTGGTCACGCGGTCGATCGCCTGGACGATCATTTTCAATGTCAGTTCACGGTCGGCCATGATCTGCGTTTACCCGGAAAGCTTTTTCTGAATACGGGCGACACCCTTGTGCCACCGGACAAGCTCGCTCACCTTCATCACCTTGATCTCAGTCAGGCTAAAGCTGAAAGTGTAGGCGACTTCCTCCATCAACTCTCGCCAGTTGCGAGGAATCCTCCCAAAAAATCCATTACCGCCGGTGCGATTTCACGTAGGTCGAAAATGGAAATCTGGGCAGCCGATGACGGCGGAATGTCCGCCATGTTGGCAACGATCTTTGCGATATCGCCCAGATTGATCTTGACCCGACCTTCGCTGCTGATCTCGAGATCGACACCATCAAGCGCCCCAAGGGTCGGCTCGTTAAGGGTCAGTTCCTTGACGTCTTCACCATGCGCTGTGATCGGCTTTTTCAATGTCACCTTGATCGGTTTCATCACTTCATCTCCTCTGCACTCAGGCCTTCGAACCGCACCGCGATTTCGGCTTCTTCAGTCGTGCCGCTACCTTCGCCGGCGTACCAGGCATCGCGCAGGATGATGGTTTTACCGTTGGCCAGCTCGAGCGTGACAGTCACACCATCCAGCGCGGTGAACGTCTTGAGATCCAGATCCGGCCGATCGGTCATTGCACCTTCGACAAACGGAATTTGCACCGCAGTTTTGTAGCCATGCACAGCATCGGCACCGACAATGCCGTCTCGTTTGTCGGCACCGAGGTTGTAGGTAAAGCTGCCTTTGGCGTCATACTGCGTGCCGTCGACCTTGAAATAGATCCGACCGGCGCGGCGATTGGGGTTGGGCATTGTTCCTGCTCCTGGCGTTAATGTCAGAGAATGAAGCCGATCTGGGCGGCACCGACACGGAACTGGTTCATCAGATCCGGCGGCAGATACCAGTCGAGACGGTTGGGATCGGCTTCATTGCGCTCGCAAATCAGATCGGTCTTGAACTGATCAATGTTCTCGACCAGGCCGATGCTTTCCCAGATGCGGAACCGGGCGATCGCCTCGGCCTTGCCGACCTTGGGCGTCATGATCGCCTGACCCGCGCCGTAATTGGTGCTGTCATTGCCGAGCTTGTGGCGCGGGTATTTGCGCAGGATGTAATTGCGGAAGTCATAGCGCAGATAAGCCAGCGTCAGCGGCGTGTTGACATCGAGATAGCTGATATCCTCCGCACCCTGGGCGTTGGTCTTGTAGGTCGTGATCAGACGCTGAATGCGTACCGCCCCCCCGGCATCGACGGAAAAGGTCGAGATACCGTCAAACAGCAGCAAATTGTTTTCCTGCAAGGTGAACCGATCCTCCGGCTTGGGCGGCAAAATGCCGTCAAGCTGAAGCGTCTGGAACGGACGGGCCGGATCAATGTTGCCATAGTAGGACACGACACCGGCAACCGCTGCGGCGATCTCGTAGGACGGCGACGGGCTGCCCGCCGCATTCATGATCGTCACATGCGGGCTGTTGCGAGCATCCCCAAGCGTGCCGAGTTCGGCATGCGTCCCGGTCGCCGCCGAGAACGCATGCGCCTCGATCATCCGCAACGGCCCCCAGCGATCGAGCAATTCGGCCTCGAGTGCGGTCAGGTTGGCGGTGTCGGTGTAGGGATTGGTAATGACGTTGTAATGCTCGTCCCCGATCACGGCCCACACATCGGCAATATCGGGGTTGGCATCGCCGCCCGTCATCGCGGTGATATCCAGCGTTAACCCGCCCGGCAAACTTTCGCCGTCATAGTAATTGACGCGAACATCGATGTCGTTGGCCACGACCCCTTTGTTGCGGGCCGTCAAATCGACCTGCTCGGGGGTGCCGCCATTGACTGCGGCGGATACCGCCAGATCGGTGTTGGCGTTTATCGCATCGGCGATGTTGGTCGCAATATCGCCCAGCGCATCGCCCGCCGACACCCCGATCTTCAAACGGCGACCGCCGATATAAAGATAGATCACACCGGCCGCGACCGTTCCGCCGACCGTCAACGAACCACCCGCTGCCGTTGCTGCCGCGTCATCATCCAGGGCAACCGCCCAAGTCTCAGTGAAGTTGTTATTGTCAAGCTGACGCTCGAGCATCTGGGCGAGCATCGAGCCGGCACCGAAATAGGCTTTGGCCTGGGCGGCACTGGTGACACGCGTCGGAACAAGAGCATCAACACTGCCCGCCGCCAAACGCTGACCAATGACCAGATTGCGATAAGGCATCAGGGCCGGGCCGGAAACCGCATTGCTGTTGTCGAATTCGACATAGACGAACGGCACCCGGATCGTTGACGGGATATCGTTAAAGCTGACCGTCATTTAAGCCTCCGCTTTTTTCGGTGCTGCGCTTTTGCGCGACGAGGGCGCTTGGCCCTTGACCAGATCGCCGTCCTTCAGGCGGCGACGGTAATAGGACGTCAGCACGACACTTTCGCCCTCGGGTTTGATATGCCGCGCGCCATTCTCGGTGCGGACCTTCAGGCCCTTGCGCGGGACCACATGGATTTTCGGGCTCATTGTTCTGTCTCCAGATTGTCTTCTGCGTCGGTCGTTCCATCGACCGGCGCGAGTTCCCATTTCACGCCAGCGGAATTAAAGTCGTCGGGTTGTGCGCGGTTCGCCTCGGACCCGTACAGCGTCCATTCGGTCGTGAATTCGACCTGCCGCCAGATCGCCGTGGCATTCACTTCCACCAGCCGGTCGCGGCTGAACTGAAGGCGGTCCATCTGATCGATGTCCGGCGACCAACCGCTCAGCGCCACCATGACGTCAAGGCTGATTGGTCGCAATTTTCGGCCCGCCTGCATTGCCAGGCGATCACTTGCCCGGGCCGCAATCACCACGCCGATCGTCGTCGTAACGGGCTGCGAATAGTTCCCGGTCGTGTAGTCGTGTTTGCCGCCCGTCGCGCCGAGATCGAGAACCCATGCTGCCGGTGTTCTTTGCGGCATCACATTGCGCCGCATGACATCGGAGAGCGATGTCACCTGCTCGACCGAGATCAGCGACGGTACCGAGGCTTTAAGCCGCGCTTCGATCGCCGGTGCGATATCGGGAAACTCGAACACCAGAGACATCAGAACCCCTTCGAACGCGGCTCGGCCAGAACGGGACCGGAATCGCCCCACTGCGCCATTGAAACGGTCGGGATTTTCTCGGCATCGAGAACGATGTCGCCTGCGGCAATCTTGCCCAGGGTCGTCATCGCATCCTTGTAGCGTTGACGCATTTCTTCCGGTGCGCCCCAGGGATGCAGACCGTAAATCGCAAGATCGGCGGCAAGGCCTTTGAGCAACGCCGGCACCGGATCAAGCGGCAGCTTGTAACGCCCGGTCAGATATCCGTTGATCGCACTCTCGGCCTCGTCAATCGCCGCCTCGACGACACCGGCATCGGCCAGGCCATCGCCGTCCCGATCGGAGAGGCGCAGCATTTCCGCTGCGCCAATGCGATTGATCAGATCCTGTTCGGTCAGATAAGCCATGATGGCGGTTCGTCCTTGGATTGATGCTTAGGCGTCGGGCTTGACCGGCTCGGCGATCAGCTTCGGGTCGGTCAGAACCGCAAAGGCTTTTTCCCGGCCAAGCTGTTCGAGATCGATGACCTGCGCCTCGCGGGTGAAGTTGATACCCGAGCGGCGGTGCCGCTTCTTGCCGCGAACCGTCTGCACCGAAGCCTTCAAGACCTGACCATCCACGATGAACTTGTCGGCCAGTTCGGCTTTCAGCTCGGCCTCCGGCTTTTCGGCCTCGTTGACCGTGTCGGCGTCGGATGCCTGGGCGGCTTTCTCGTCCGCCTTTTTCTCCGGTGCCGGTTTCCGGCTGTTGCGCGCTGCCATGATGTTTTCCTCGGTTTCAAGGGGGATTAACCGGCGACCTAAGAGGTCGCCAGCCAGGGATTGAGAACCAGTTCGGAGGTACCGGCCCATTCGTTGGTTTCACCACCGGCAGCAAGCGAGTTGGCAATGACCTTGCGGGCAACACCTTCAAGGGTATTGGGCACCATCGTATGGGTGTGGCGCAGGCCGAGCGGCCGACCGTAGTCACCGGTCAGCGAGGTCAATGCAGCGCGGGCTTCTTCATAGCTGGTCGCATCGAAAGCCTTTTTGCTGCGCACGACAAGCTGCCACAGACCCGGTCCCGCCGAGACGCGGGCATCAACCCCGAACAGGAACTGATCGGTCATAAAGACCTTTTCGTCTTCGAGGTTGGTAACCGAACGGAAGTTGTAATCGCGCCGCTTCTGAAAGATCGCTGCCTTGATTGCGCGGCTGTTATCCATCACGTACCAGGCAGGCCCGGTGCCGCCCATGTCGTTCGACACGCTTTGTTCCTTGCCGTCCTTGTCAAGAACGACGTGATCGGTATCGAACAAGGGCTGACCGTCGTAGCATTCGGGGTTTGCTTCGAACATTTCGACGCACAGCTCGTTCGGATGCTCGGCGGATGACCGGCCGAATTCCTGAAACATCGGACCGTAAAGGCCATAGGTATCGTCTTCGATGCTGTCGCGTCCGACACCTTCGGTCAGTTCGAACTTGCGGTTTTTGATAGAGAAGGCGTCGCCTTCAAGCGAATTGATGACGCGGTCGCCAATCCATTCGCGCAGGCGCGGCAGCGATTTGAGCCACGGGTAAACTTCGACGGCCGTGGTCGACGGCACAGGTGTCGCGAATGTCTTATAGAGGTTCGCATCTGAACCCAGCGAAGACATACCCGCTTGAAAGTTCGCTTTATAGCCCTTGAACAGGGCCTGAAGGTTCTCTGAATTCAAATCCATGACGGAGGTTCCTTATGAAGAAGGCTTAAACGAGGACGCCGCTGGTCGGGTCGACCAGAACCCAGACGCCGAGATCATCGACTTCATCGACAATTCCGGCGATGCTGCGCGTCGACGTGCCATCGGTCTTGGCCACCGTCTGGTCGTCGACCAGGTAGCAGGTCTTGCCGATGTCGGCGGCGGTGATTTCGTCGGTGTCCGCCGAGTTGGCGAAACGAAACACGCCACGCTCGAATTCTGCGGTGATCGCACCGTCGACGCCGCTGGTGTTGTCGTACTCGGCGCGAAACACACCAAGCGCCACCAGACCAACGGCGGTCGATCCCGGTTCGACATAGCCGCTGGCGTTCTGGACTGCGATCGTTCCCGCGAAACAGTGCGCCGCTGCCGCGACAAGTGCGCCACGGGTAAGGCCGGCACGCTGCGGGGTGTTGCGGTTTTTCGTTGCTGCAGACATCTGAAACGTCCTTTCAAATTGTGCCGGTCAAACGGCTTAGGCGTTGGCCTTGCGAAAATCCTCGGGCGAGAGGTTCATGTTCTTGCAGACCGCAAGTTCCGCCTCGCTCAAGGTGTCATTGTCCTTGCCGTCGCCAGCCTTCTCGTCCGGGGCCTTGCCACCGGTCTGGAATGACTTGAGCGCGGCCAGCGGCTGGGCGTCGTCGAGGTGCTTTTTCAGTGCCGCGAGATCGAAACCTTTGAGCCATTCGGCAGTTGCCTGACCGGGAATGCGGCCATCGGCCAGCCCGTCCTTGATCAGTTGATCCTTCTGCGCCTGGTCATTGCCGGATTTGAGCGCGGCAAGCTGAGAGGACATTTCATCGAACACCCGGCGCGGCACGGTATCGGCGGCAGCGGCCGTACCGGTCTTGAGTGCGGCGATCGCTTCCTTGGCATCACCGTCCTCGGCAAGGTCGAGTTCCTTGCGAAGCGCGGCCAGTGCATCGGTGTCCTTGCGCAAAGCGTCGACGGTTTCCAGAACGGTTTTCTCGTCGGCGTCTTCCTTGAGGCCCAGCGCCTCGACAATCTTTTTGATATCCATCGGATCGTCCTCTCGGGATTGGGATGATGTCTCCGGCGCGGTTGCGTCGGGTTGTGACAGGGCGGCACGCGCCGCCGCCAGGGCAAGCACGCCACCGCCGTCAATCGCGGGCGTGTTGGTCAGCGCAATCTGCAAAAGATCGAGCGGATGTCGCGTCGCGGGATCGTAGGTAAAGACCGGTGACAGGTAGCGGTACTCGTTGGCCGCGATGGCGGCTGCGGCTGTGTCGGTCCATTCGATCACGCCGTACAGACCATCCTCGCGCCATTCCAGCGACCCCGGCTTGAGCCAGCCAGAGGCCGGCGCAGGCTTGCCATTGGTTTCTGCAAGAAGGGTCTGGTGTTCGTAGTCGACCACAATGTCGGTGCTGCGATTACGCGTCCGCGCAATCAGAAGCTCCGCCGAAACCTTGTCGAGAACCCACGGACCGGAACCGGCCATCGCGCCACGCGGGGCGCTAAAGGTACCGGCCGGAATAATTCGCCGCGCTTCTTGCCCGGCACCGGAAAGGTCCACGGCACAAGCGGCGACAAATCCCTTCGCGGGATCTCTGTTGAGGTGTGAATGTGTCATGCGGCAATCTTCTGCGATTGCGCACAACGCAATAAGGGCGCAACGGTTGCGCCCCGAATGACAGACTGGAAATTGGCTTGGGAAAGCTGGCAGCGAAGGGGACGATTTGCATGTGCCCGGCCAGTTGCGAAACGCTACCCCAGACCGGCGATCTGCGCAACCGTCCAGAAGACGGTCTGAATTGCAAAATTAAGAGCCATTGAGAGGACTAAGAGGCCCCTCAACGCGATTAAGAGGCACGGCAGGCCGTTTTAATAGCATCGTTTAATGTGCCCCGCTTAAATCGCCTCACACAATTTTACGCCATCAGCCCCCGGTCACATCGGCAAGATGGCGATAAACGATCCCCTCGATCGCGATTTCGTCATCATCTGAAATGCCGAGCCAGGGGCGCGCCGGT
>MDSZ01044427.1_pt1 | contig 11162 bp, 2 predicted proteins | sample 811201 | NCBI WGS metagenome assembly MDSZ01 (sample SAMN05326647, study PRJNA326480) | marine metagenome | isolation source: seawater | place: Indian Ocean: North | collected 2010 | reverse complement strand
CTAAAACTATTAGCAACATAAATAATGATTGATGATGATAGAACGAAGAAGATGATCTTATTATGACGATGATATGTAGTAGTAGTAGTAGTAGTAGTAGTAGTAATTAAATAATAGATGATAGTAGTAAATAAAAAGAAATAATTAGAAAAGATATACATAGAGCTAGTGCTAGTAGTACCGTATCATGATAATGTTGTTGTAGTAATGAATAATAATAATGAAATAATAATAGTGCTGTGATATGATGATGATGAATCCACCACCAATAATAATAATAATCATGATGATGATGAATCATGATGATGATGGATTATTATTATTATTATGTGTGGTGTTGTTGTATATTATTATTTATTATTACACATTATTATTTTATTATTAATTATTATTAATCACACATCATCATCATCACATATTTTGATTGAAGTTGTTCATCATCTTGTTTGTTGCGAGACCCTAAGCGACGTTTGCACCTACCAGTCAGAGTGGCAATAAGATTTACTCTGGTGTTTTCGAAACATGCTCCTCTAATTAATGGAAGACGAGAAAAACACTACCAAAGGCATGTCTAGCCCCCACAAGCAGCCCCAGAAAGATACAAATCCAGGGCCAAAGAGTGGTGCCGATGAGCTTACACTGATCCCAGGAAAGGCAAAGGAAGAAACACCCATGAGTTCTATAGAACCACATGACGATACGGTGTATGTAAACTTACAGAGAGAACAAATAGATACAATTAGGCCGTCGTCCACAAGTAACTCTAATGGCGACGAGGCGGTTGAAAGTAAAACTACAGGTAAGTCTGTGGGCAATAGCGAAACGAAAGACTCCCCTCTTAATCGCAGCCGCACTGGCGAACAAATAAAAATAAAAATGGAAATGGGGGGCACAAAAACGATAGACGAAGATGGAACCATGACGCAAAAAGCACGAGATGCGATTAATGGATTTTGTGCTCTACTGATATGGTTTATTGAGAATGCCGTGCAGCAGATGCAAAACACAAAAGCATATTTTTTGACATGGACCAACATAGATTTGATGTTTTTGGTGTTATATTTGATCTTGTTCCTTTGCATATGGCGCGTTACGCTGGCCTCTTGCGTTTATCTTACTGTATTTTTAATCGGTTCTCCATTTTCATACGGTGAGTCGGACATCTCTATCAGGGGTAAAAAAATCATCTTGGTTTTCCTTATGGTTTTCTCGCTCCTGTTTTTCATGTCAAATATAGTTTACCAGATTATTCTAGCGGCAAGATTTATAGAGGAAGATATTTTAGGAAAAGGATGCATGTACTTTACACCAACGACAGCTTCTAGGCCCATCTTATGTATGTTCGGTATTGAAAAGATGGATGGGATGAATATGCTACTGTTGTTACCAGAAATAGCAGTGTTGGTGACCTCGTGTGTAGGTTTGACGATGGTAACTAAAGCAAAAGAACCTCCGCTAAGTTCTATAGTTCAATCGTCCGAGGGAGTAACGACTCACAACTTACCCTCGAGTGGGTCATATATCCATGAGGAAAATATCAGAACGATGCGACGAAGGGAATTTTTGGTTGTGTTTTTTTCATTTTTAGTTTGCTCCGTCAACCCATCTTTATTGACTCTCCCTTTTTTATGTTTTTTCTTGTACTGCACATTGCGTTGGTCGATAAAAAGTGGTTCCATCCACGACTCATTTGTCGTTGCGGCATTGCCATCAGAACGATCCAAGCGTGTGCTTCTATGGATATTGATCAACATTTACGCCACTGCATACACATTAGCATGCTATTGTTACAATTTACGTGGTATTCCTAGAATTTGGTCTGATGATATTATTGGAATCCCAAAAATGCGAGTTTTCGATGGGGTTCAAGAATTTTTAGTACGCTACTTCCCCCTTGGGCCCCTAATTCCCCTTGTTATCATATCATCCTTGCTGTGGCAAGCTGATTCAAAAAATATAGCAAACAATAATAAATCTAGACTACTTGTGCCAAATGGAAACGATACAGCGAATCATGGATCAATTTTGATAGAACTAACGGAAGGAAGAGGTTCGCAAGATGAAACTGCAAAGTCTGGAGCTAATTTAGAAGACGATCAAAGTTCGCATTTGAAAGATGCTGGAGCAAACAAAAGACTTGCTACAGATATAACAAATAAATCTACGAAGAATAGAGAGGCCGAGCGCTTTATACAGATGGGTACAAAAGCTGTTGGCACCGTTGCAGAATATCCAAAAGACATAAACAATCATAGTTTCAAAAGTAATGAATTGCGTAGTGAGTTACCGATGGAAAGTATTGATAGCAGTATAGATATTGTAGCGAGTCTTAAACAATCCTCTATTGCGATTCTAAGAGACTTTTTTAAGTCGCCGCTGGATTTTTTTCTTGGCCTTTTGATTTACCCTACAACGCGAGATACGATTTGCACTGGCATTTTAATGCTGGGGGCAGTGAACGATATTTCTTACGCATCTTTGACATATATCCTTTTGTTGGGTAAGTAATTCCACTGCGAGTTTACTTTTCATGTGCCAATTCTATATTTCTTGCGCGCCATCTGCATATAATTCAATACTATTAGGCTATAGTGCTTCAATTGACTATAACTTACACAAATATATGCTAGACAAAAGACTCTGATGCATCAACGTTTTAAAGGGATACTCAAGATGTTTCGATCATCTTTTTTATTATTGGATAACGTTGAAACATATACCCTGATGAACATTAAAACATGTTCTTTTCCAAATTTTATTGCATTACCACAAAGTACCCATTTTAAAATCGTAAACTTTCTAACAATCAAGCATTATTTTTTTGTACTAAATTGCAAAATTTTGTTCGTTGGGCTTGTAGCCTTCGGACTATTTCATCCTAGTAAGGTTTATGGTACTTTCTTGCCGTTCATTATAGCTTTTACAATTGTGTATATGGCGACACTGTATACCGGCAGTATAGTTGATAAATTCGTTTTTGGGGGGAATATGCAATCGATGGCTGATAAGCCACTTGCAGATAGTGGCATATCATGGTTTCCTTACCACGCGACCCATCACCAAGTTCGTTTTTTCAAGTTGGTGGTAATCTTTACGTTATTTTGTTCTGTCATGAAAGCGACGAAGGGCAAAACGGCTGCACTGGAAGAGCAAACTATGGAACAAGCTTTTCGTAAATTATTTCAAGACAATTTCAGATTATATTTTCGGTATTTTGATATGTATAGGCTTGCAACCAACTTGATTACGTTTTGTCTCTGCTACATAAAGCAAGATATTCTCCATGCACCATTACTTATTTTTGGATTGATGACAAGTACATCCAGGAACGGAACAAGCGGAATATTTTTTGAATATCTGTGGTCTACTTACTCGTGGTATTTTGTTTTTGTTATTATATTTGTAAATGTCTGTACATTACCAAGTCTGGTGCCATCCCTTATCGCGTTAGAAAGATTTTTAAATTTTGAACAAATCATAGACAACGTGGGGACAGATACTTACGCAAATGCTGCCGCCAACAGCACTCACCAAATGGCACAAAGTGATAATAACCCCAAATTAGCATATTCAATTATCAACGCGTATAGTGTAGATTATCATATTGGTAATAAACTTTTGGTAATTCTGGGAATTGGATTCAGTGTGACGCAATTAAGGATTCTTCAAAAGCGTATAAAAGAGTTTAAAAGTAAAACTGGGAAACGCATATCATGTTGCGGTATTTCTCGACGCTCAGAAAAGAAAAGGGTACCTTCATCGATCCAAAATATGTTTAATAGACGTAATTCTAATGATAAAAATGAGCATGAGGAGCCCTTGGGGGAGATTCATGTAAATGCAATTATTGAAAAGCATAAATTAAGACCAAGCAAGAATTTTGACAGTACTAAACGTGAAAACGAACGACGGACTTTATTGGAACAAGAGCTTTCAGATACTTTTAGTGGTCCGCATGCAAGTGAAAGTGGTCCGCACGCAGCTCCTGTAGATAAAAGAGAATCTCTAGAAGGCGGTTCAAATGGACAAATAACCGCATCGCGTTCAAGACTTATGCAGGCTGATATTGATTTTGACATGATTACTTGCACAATAATATATAGGTACATGCACCTGGTTCGTATACCCTTATTTTTTTCTGGTGTTGCTGCTCAAGTGGCTTTACTTCTACTCAATGTTTTTCATTATCCAATCAACATAGTTGGAATTATTTGTATGTCGTTTACGATTTGGATTTTTATGTTTCCGATTTTTCGCGAGTCAAACCAACATTTAAATTCCCACAAGAAAAGGAAAAAAAATGGAAATTTATTGCTTGAGTTTGCAAAATATACTGGAAGTCATTCATATCGCATTGCTGTTGTACTCAGCTTAATCTCAATGTTGCAGTACATTTTCAACATAAGTGGTACAAAACGACTGAAGAACCATTTAGAACAAGACATACTCCATTCAACGCTAAGTTTAAAAAATTTTGGGATCAGCAATTTGGAAAATGCATATCCTACGGAAAATATCCTTTTGGCAGTTCTCAGTATGGTGCTTTTCCACGTACCAAAAGGTTTGTTTCACTTGAAGAATACGATTGACGATGAAAACTTCAATGATGACTTTTCAAAAATGTATCTCGATATTGTTCTGTACTTGAATATGATTATGCCATATGCTACATCGTTCTTGTTTGCATTTGTTGCTTGCATACAGCCTGGGTTAATTGGCTCCCTTTATTTGATTGTGTCACTATATTGGTTGTTTCTGGTGTATTTTTCAAACACATCAGTGAAAATTGTCACGCGAATACAGCTTTTTCTTTGTTGCGTTTCACCTTTGGTTTTGTTTTCCGTATATTTGTGGCAGTTCCCTGTGTTTAGTGTAGTCAGTTCAAAAACTACAGAGTGGTTAGGTTTGCATAGGGGGCAAATAGTTGACGGTGTTCACCTCTGGACCACTGTTGTATCTCTTCATTTTGGGCTCTTCATTTGTTTGGTGGTCCAATACTTACTAAAACAATTGAAGTTTTCGTTGTTGTATGAAACAGAAACGAGAAGAATATCTATACTCGAATCTAGACAGCTGCGCCCATCTATAATTGATGAGCATGGATTATCAAGGAAAATTAGCGATACGACACGAATGAACAGAAGCCGCAAGACCGACGAGATGAAGCAATTTGAATTTGAAAATGCGTTGCAGATAACAGCATTGCTAAAGGATTGGAGTATTGAAATATTTGTAATGTTTCTTTTAATGTGTGGTATTCTTAGAGGTGACGCGATTGGCTTGTTGTACATACTCATTGTGGGACTCGTATTATGCATGCGCCGTACACAGGTTAAAAGATGTTGGACATCATTTTTTGTGATGTTTGCTTTTTTTGTTTTGATTCAGTATTTTTTGCGTATAGGGCTGCCTGTCGAAGGGCTTTATAATGGTTATGCTGATATAATTGTCCCCTCTTACGCTGCTACCAAAACTTATGAAAAGGTAACTGGGAATATTACTAATTCATCTTCGACATTGATTAAGACATTCGAAGCTACCAGTCTTTATTTTGGCAATGCAACAAACTTTACAAAGATAAAGCCTGCGAACGATGAACAGCACAAAAAAGACATGGTAGACGCTAGTAGAGCTTTGATTAGGTGGCTGTGTATAAAGATGGATGATCCAATTATTTTGATTTTTGATTTAATAATCCTGTCCGTCATGACTGCCATTCATAGTATGTTCCGTTTTATCAAGCAACTTCGCCCCGATGAAAAACGACAGTTACTGAAATTGTCCTATGACTCGTTCGATTTTTATTTAGAAGAAGACAGCTTCCTAAGTGTTAAGGTATGGTCGCAATTATTTGTAGAAGAAAGCAATAGCATCAAAAATAGGTCTGGTGAACAATTCAAACCCAGTGAATCAAGTAAATTGGAAGGTGGTCACTTGGACCTGAAGGGTAGATCGAAAAGTGCGGACCAAAGGAAAGCGGCTGCAGCAAAGTATTCTTTAAACGAAGGGGGTGCATTGAGTCATTCAGTAGGTATATCATCGGATAAAGGTAATGAGAATCAGTTTCAAAACGACAAGATAGTAGATGTTGCTGAAAAAATTCTTTGGGCGAAAAAAAATGGAAATGATTATATTGCTAAAACTTTGAATGATATGGTCGGTGGTTGTGACGTGAAGAAATATGCTGAGTATAAAAATATAAACTTCAAAACTGTCGAAGAAGGTAAACAGCAAAAAATGACGCGAAAGGACATTAAAAAAATCTGTTTCGATGCCACCTCGTTGGGTTTAGGTCCTTTAAATGTCAACCCATTTACGTTGGCTTTTTATCGGTATGCAAGAGTATCTTCAGCAATTATAATATGTGTTATTTGTGGTTTAAATCTCAATGCCTTGTCATTAGTGTACCTTATCCTGGGCATTGTAGCAGCAGCACAAGAAGTTGTAATTGTGCATACACGCAACCCAATGATCATATGGCAAGCAATTTTATGTCTTTCGTTTATTTGTATATGTGTAAGGGTGGCATTTCAAATGCCATTGCTCCAGGATAGTACAGCACGGGATTCTACAACAATGTTGTTTGGGTTGCAAAAGAGCCACACATTTTTTTATGGCCGTTTTCATAAGGGTAGTTCAATATTGTGGATAGACTGGCTGTTGTTTGGTACTAGTGCTATTTTGATGCGTATTTCGCGTAGCCGCTTGGCTTCTTACGCCTATGCAAAAGATGGAGAAGAACAAATTGTGTCGGATCGAACTGGGGATGCCTCATATTACGTCTTAGAACTACAACGATATTTTGTGCTGGACATGTATCAAGAAAAAGTTAAAAACATTCTCGAAGATGTTCTAGAGGGTGCAAAGAATAGGCGCATAAAGGAAAGATCAAATCGTGAGCCCAGAGTGAATTTTGGCGACGTAAAGAAAGATTTGCGTCGTGCTGGTACTATAGAAAATCTCAAGCAATTGAAGATGTCGCAACACAGCCAAAATCGGAAGAGTATTGTGAGTCTTAAAGTACAAACGATCTTCGACGCGATAGGTTTAAAAAGAGATCCTCTCGAAATAGACTTTCAATGGCTTTTTGCCGATGATGCAACATCGACTTTTTTCAAAAGAGTCGGTAGAAAAGGTAATGAGGCATCGTTTGAGGAGGCGACTCAAAAGGTTGCTAAAGCAGTGGAGAAAGGAATTTTGCATTTGTATAGCAGGGTCGAATCCTTTATTACAAGCTTACCGGAAAGACTACGTAATTCATCGCTTCAAATAGTCATCTTTTCTTTGTTGTTTCACTACTGGTACGACCCTGCTTTGTTTTCAATTTTCTACCCTATGTTTGTTTTTTGCGTTGTCCTGTTGTCAAATCCCCAACAATTGCCCGTCCCACTATATGGTAAAGAAAAGGTCGAGGTGATCACAGAAGCTATAAAGACCATCAAAAGTTACTACGGCCAAAGCATAGCTAGCAATGGTAATGTGATTGAGAGTAGAGATGGGCATGATTTTGAAAAACATTTGCGTAATATGGAAGTATACGAGCATTGGCAGGGAAAGTGGGAACGGTTTCTTATTTCCAGTGCGAAGCAGACAGATTGCACTGGATCGAACAATATGTTGCTTGTTGGCGTAATTGATCTAATGCTCAAAGAGGCCAAGAACAGCTTAAAAGCGGGTGAAACCTTTCGCGGTTCGAACACTCTTTTGGATGAAAAGGCTGCAAACACTAATTCTTGGGTTCTCTTGATTTCTAGACTGCTCGGTTTCACAAAAGATTCTGGCAATGGATGGTTTCAAACGCTCGACCCGTTCGTGCAAAATGTGCCGATTCGAGCTTGGTGCGTTGTACTTTTTTGGGTGAGCTTGAAGATGGTTCTACAATTTGCATGGCAATTTCCTATTTTATGTCCATGTTATGGCCCATGGAAGCCGAGCAATGCTACTAATCCGTATTTTTTCTATTCGACATACTTCAATGCTTACCCCTACTGTAGTTCATCGCATATTGAAGAGTACAGGCAAACCTGCAAATGGCAAAAGCCATTGTCGGGGCAAAGCAATTTCAGCTCTTATGACGTCTTGTTTGGTGTTACAAAAGTGTATAGCCCACTTCAAGAGGAGACTGGGGATGGTACAAGAATTTTGAATGAAGGGTTGAGTGGGAAATACTTCTCCTCTATAATATTGGACCTTGTGGTATTTGTAAGTGTTCTTTTGCATGTAAGCGTGATCAAAGCCAATGGAGCCGCGGCGATAAGTGAGTACATTCGAAGTCGGTTTGATCAAAGTGGTAATAGGGTCAAGTCAGGCTCTTGCTGCTCCAAAATCTGGGATGAATTAAACCGGGAATACGCATTGAATCTTGATACCACTTTCGTAAATAATAAGTATAAAACAAGTAGAACAAAGCCTGGGTACGATTTTTATGCGCAAATGATTGCATGGCAGTTATGCTTGTTTGTTTATGTCTTTTTGTATGAAATCACTGACATTAACACAATAATTCAGGGAGGATTCAGTATAAGATGGGCATATAGGGTTATCTGTGTTGTTTTCTTCATTGTGTTCGACAGAGTGATCTACATGTGGCGGCTCAATAACGTTAAGCTGCTATTTCAGGTGTGTCAAATAGTTTTGTTTTTTGTTCTAATGCATAGCGACATTGGAAGTGCCGTTTTTAGTCAAAAAACATTCACTTGGAAATCGCACATTACCATCATATACTTCCCATACTTCTATTTTAGTTCAATGCAAATTGCATACGGTTATCCTCCGTTTGTTGGGGAGCCGCTTTTATTGAAGCATGAATCTTTTGCCGACAGCATTGTTTGGTACATATACCGCATGGTACCCTTAGTTTATGAATTAAAAGTTCTTTTGGATTGGTACTGTGTTGACACAACATTATGGCTATATGACAGTATCAAGTTCGAGGACATTCGACAAACGCTATTCTTGGTGGGTTGTGCGATTGACTACTATGAACGCGAGGATATACGAAATCGAGGATCGAGGCAAGTCGGAAAATTTCTGCTTGGCTTTTTGTCATTTGTTGGGGTCTTACTTGTCATGTTTACGCCATTTCTCGTATTTAGTTTTACTTCCGTTTCTTTAAATGGAACGCCTGTGACCACAATATCCATTAAGCTGGGCGTTGTTGGATACCCTCCTTTATATCGAATCGACGAACTTCCTTTAGCAAATGCGACTGAAGGCAATTTACTGCAAGCGTACGAAGGCGAAGATATTGGCTGTTCTGATGGCACGTGGTCACCCCTTAGCAAAGATCCACCGTCCAGTTATGCGTGTTTACAAGAAAAGTATGCTGTTCTGTCTGAAGTGCCGACGACCATGTCGGAAATCATGCAGCACCGGGAGGGACAATTATTGTATGTCCCGTGGACCTCAGGGACAAATTGGCCCATCACCGAGCTAAAACGTGAGGAAATGATACAACAGCTTTCCAGTAGGATCGAGGAGACAAAATTATTTATGCAATTTACATTTTTACGGTCTGACAAAAAAGTTTTTACGTATAGAAAAGAGGAACCATTAATTAAGCACATCTACAACGTCCAAAGGGATGCCAACGGACAGGAAATTAAGAACTATTCCAAAAACGATCTTCTACGTGTAATAAGAGGTGAAAAAACTGATGTCTACATTAACAACATATTTCCACGATTTCTCAGGTTACCTTTGAACGGGGACGTTGTGGAAGTACAAGACATGGATGGAGTCCAAGAATTCTGTGGAAGTAGCAAGAATCGAAAGACATGCAATGAACAAATGTATTTAAAGTGCTTGTTAACCATCGGTAATCCTGAAACAATCCCATGGAACTCGACAACTAACACCGTCGTTGTAAAGAACGCAACAAATTTGAAGAATACGACAGCAAACTCGACTACAAATGTATCGAGCATTTCTACTATTAGTACCACAACAAGCAGCATTGAAATTGAGTCAAACGAAACTTTATCGGATTCTGAGTCTGCAGACAAGAGACTTGCTGAAATGGTTGAAACATTGCGCCAGCAATTGCTGGTTAGCTGGTCGTTACAATGTGGGACAGATGAAAATAATCTAAAAATGTTAAGCCCCCCGGAAGGTAATACTAAGGGTATTGTGCCGGGGAAAAATTCTGAATTCTACATTTTTTCAAGCAAAGACAGTCTATATGTTAGTTCCATAGTCGATACCAGCAGCATTATACCTTTATTTTTTTTGTGCTTTGTTACTATAGGCAGTTTTATACGAGTGTTCTTCACGGGAACGCAGCTTTGGACCCCATTTGTTGACCTTCCATATATTCACATGTTGAAGAAGTATATCACGCACATAGACCTTGCGCGGCAAATAGCAAACATGGACGATGAGTACCTCAGAAATCTGAAAAAATCTGACGAGGTAAATTTCGAAGATTTATCTTGGAAGCAGAAGGTAAGGAAGTTGGAACAGAAAGAGATTGCTGTTTATGGGAAAGTTATCTATGACTACAGCAAGATGGACCTCAACGATCTCGACTTGATGTTATCACATTATCACAAATTAACTACGCACATATATCGACAACAAGCCTTGGAAGCTGAGGAAGAGGTGTACCGTGAACTGTTGGATATATACAGGCAGCCCCAGCGACTACATCAACTGACTGGGCCAACTAAACACTGGTGGGGCGAAGATAAGATGCTCATGGATGCAGCAAAAAGCAAGCGTGCTATTCCAGCTTGGACAAAGAAATTCAAGAGCGATTGAAGGTGAAAACCCTTTTTGCTCAGTGTTGTATTTAATCATCTCAGCCCTTTTTCAATCAAACAACAACAACCGTAAGCAATTCTAATGCATACATATGCATACGAAGAAATAATAATACTTTGTAATAATAAGCTGAACTCTAGTTATTTTTAATGATAATACATACTCGTACTATAATAAACCAATATTATAAGTTCCGTATTTTCAAATGTAGCCTACTACTACTACAGTACTATATCAAAACTATACTTAGTGGTATAACTTTCATGCTACCTAGTACTCCATACTATATAACACCAAGTAAGAGTTCGCTGCTCAAGTAGTACTAAACGTGATTGATTATGTGCAGCGTAAAGTATAATCCTAATATTGTTAATTTAAAAATATTATTATATTATCATGGT
>MDSZ01040746.1_pt1 | contig 11163 bp, 9 predicted proteins | sample 811201 | NCBI WGS metagenome assembly MDSZ01 (sample SAMN05326647, study PRJNA326480) | marine metagenome | isolation source: seawater | place: Indian Ocean: North | collected 2010 | reverse complement strand
ATGATAAATAGTAAATTTTTCAATCTTCAATTTCTTTCTTTGTGGAATCATGACCAAGTTGAAGTTCATTTATTTTATCCATTGGTTTCTCAAGGGCTCTAAATCGCGGACCTTTTAATTCATCATAGTGATTTGTCAAAGCGCTGATTGATTTTCCCATAGCATATATTTTTTCTGCAAACTGCTTCCATTGTTTTCTAAATACACCTACTAATTCTTGCATCTCACCTGCTTTCTGCTCCATAGCAAAGTTAGACACAGCTTGTCTAATCAATGACAATATCGCATAAAGTGTTATAGGTGAACATAAGAGAACTTTTTTTGAAAGAGAGAAATCGATTAAATCTTTATCTTCTTGATTTAAAAATGCATATACGCTCTCATTGGGAATAAACATTAATACATAGTCAACGGTACCTTCTTCAGGATTAATATAGGAACGTTTTTCTATAGCCTTTACATGACTTCGAACATCTTTAATGAAAGCATTCTTCTCTAAGTCTTTATCGTTATCATTAGTAGCGCTTAGATAATTTTCATAGTGCGCCAATGGAAATTTTACATCCATGTTAATTATCTTATCATTTGGAAGTTTAAAAGTAAAATCCGGCCTGCCATCTCCAGTTTGAAGTTGTTTTTCAAAATTTATACCTTCAATTAGACCCATAAAATTCAAAATATCTTCAACCATGCGCTCACCCCACTGACCGCGTTCTTGAGAGCTTGATAAAATACGTGAAAGCTTGTTGGTAGTTTCCGCCAGATCGCCAATTCCTTTTTGAGAGCTTTTCACATGCCCTTTAAGTTCATTCGTAGATTTATCTAACCCTTCCAGTTTTGATTTCATATCCAAAATTGTTTGGTCTATTAATTCTTTTTTTTGATTGAGCTGACTATCGGAAGATTTTAATAGTTCAGAGAATTTGTTTTCAGCTAACTTTAAAAAACTATCTAGATTTTGATCAAGAGCCTGCTTAGAAAGGTCTCCAAATTCTGCTTTTAAGTTTTCACGGTTTTGCTGCACTGAATCATTTGTTTTTCTATTAAAAAACCAGAATCCAAATGCACCAAAAATGCAGCCTATAGTAAAAATAATAATAGGTATAATGTTCATTTTACTTCTATTAAATCCAGAATTAAACGAATAACCTCTCCTGATGCTGTTCCAGGGTTTTGATAAGCAAGTTTTTTATCACCCCACGCAGATCCTGCAATGTCAAAATGACACCAGGGTATATTATCATCTACAAATGCTTTTAGGAATGCACCACCAGCTATTGTACCTGCCTGACCTGGAGCGCCTAAGTTTTTGACATCTGCAATTTTTGATTTTACTTGATCTAAATATTCATCCCACAATGGAAATTCCCATACTTTTTCTCCAGTAATTTCAGAAGAGTTTTTTATTGCAGAAATTAAAGAAGGGTCCGTACCCATGATTCCAGATGCAATATGACCTAATGCGACCACTACTGCTCCGGTAAGTGTTGCAAAATCTAAAATATATTCAGGATCATAGTGCTTACAGGCATATGAAAGAGCATCTGCCAATATCAATCTTCCCTCGGCATCAGTATTTAAGACTTCTATAGTTTTTCCATTGTAAGCTGTAAGAATATCTCCAGGACGGTAGGCTTTATCTCCGCTCATATTTTCTGTAGATGGTATTATTCCAATAATATTGCTTTTAGGCTTAATGATTGATACAGCTTTCATAACACCAAGGACGACTCCAGACCCGCACATATCATACTTCATTTCATCCATTTTAGCAGCAGGCTTGATTGAAATACCGCCACTGTCAAATGTCAAGCCCTTCCCTACCAATACTTTAGGTTTTTGTTTTTTAGGACCATTAAAATATTCTAAAATAATAAATTTTGGCGGCTCATCAGTTCCAGATGCTACGCCTGCCAATGCGCCCATCCCTATTTTAGTAAACTTATCTCTATCAAAGACGGTTACTTTGACATCAGATGAATTACCAATTTCAAGAGCATTATCAGCTAAATGCGATGGGGTTGCAATATTTCCAGGACGATTTTCAAGATCTCGCGCAAAACAAACAGAGTTGCCTATAATTGCGCCTCGCTCAACAGCTTTTTTATTGCCACCTGCAATGCTGGCATGGCGCAATTCAAAAAGATCGTCTTTTTTTGACTTGAATTCGTTGAACTGATAGCTACCCAATACCATCCCTTCAGATGCTGCTTGTGACATGACATTTTCTTTAGCCTCAATTGGTAAGAGAAAAGTGACAGAATCGATTTTATCTGCAATACAAGATTTAGCAACTGCTGCTGCTGAAATTCTTAGCGTCTCAGGGGTTAAATTACCTTTTGGACCTAATCCATATACATAAGCAACAAAACCTTTTTTACCAACGATACGCGTCACTTCACCTACTTTACCCTTGATCAGATCTGCAGATAAATTATGTGAAATTGCTCTCCCTGATTTCCTATTAACCCCCTGAAGTTGACGATTTAATTGCAAATTATCGTAAATTCCTACTGATACAGATTGGTCATTTGAACTATGCCAATCATTAGTTATGTGTTTAATTTTTAAAAGATTTGCCATTTTTTTCCTTATTTTAGAAAAATGTTATATAAAAAGTGCTACTTAAATTATGATTGTAATCAAAATAATCAAATAATGTTATAGATAAATCACTTTAATGGAGAAATTATCGTATGAATACAAAAAAAATAAATTTAAATAAAAAATTTAATAAAATTTCTGATCACTGGTCGCCAAAAGTTATTGCTGAGATGAATGACTATCAATTTAAACTTGCCAAAGTTAAGGATGAGTTTATTTGGCATAAACATGATAACACAGATGAAGCATTTATTGTAGTAAATGGAACTCTAACCATAGAATTCAAAACTGAAACGGTGATGCTTGGTCCTGGTGAAATGATAGTTGTCCCAAAAGGCGTAGAGCATAAACCTAGGGCTGATCAAGAATGCAATATTATGCTAATTGAACCTAGGGGCGTTACTAATACTGGTGACAGCGAAAGCGAAATGACTGCAGAAAATGATGTATGGATTTAAGCTACTCTTCGATGCCTTTGATTAAACTTTTAACAACAGAAGGGTCAGCTAGCGTTGATATATCTCCCAAGTCATCAAACTCATTTTCAGCAATTTTTCTTAATATTCTTCTCATAATTTTCCCTGAACGTGTTTTTGGCAAACCGGTTGTAAATTGAATTTTGTCAGGTTTGGCATGGGGGCCTATTTCTATAGCTACGCTATTTTTAATTGCTTCTTTTATTGTTAAATCAGATTCTGTACCTGTCATCAGTGTTACAAAAGCATAGATGCCTTGGCCTTTAATATCATGCGAAAAACCAACCACCGCTGCTTCAGCTACACCATCAGCTTTTCCTATTGCACCTTCCACTTCAGCTGTACCAATTCGATGCCCTGAAACATTCAATACGTCATCCACTCTCCCCGTAATCCAATAATAACCATCTTCATCTCTAAATGCGCCATCACCGGTAAAATAATATCCCTCAAATTGTGAAAAGTAAGTTTCTTTAAAGCGCTGATGATCACCATAAACAGTCCTCATTTGACCTGGCCAAGATGATTTAATTGCAAGGAGTCCACTAGTATTATTTTCACTAATTTCATCTCCATCATCAGACAATAGAACTGGTTTAATTCCAAAAAAAGGGAGTGTGGCAGAACCCGGCTTGATGGGAGTTGCTCCAGGCAGAGGCGAAATCATGATCCCTCCCGTTTCCGTTTGCCACCAAGTATCTACAATAGGGCATTGCTCACCGCCTATCAGTTTATAATACCATTCCCATTCAGGTTGCTTAATTGGCTCTCCAACGGTACCCAATAATCTGAGTGATGTTAAATCATGAGTCTTGATCCAATCATCACCTTCTTTCATCAGTGCTCGCAAGGCGGTTGGAGCTGTGTAGAATAAAGTAACCTTATATTTATCAACAACATCCCAAAATCTTCCAAAGTCTGGATAGTTTGGTACACCTTCAAAAATAACAGATGAAGCGCAATTTGAAAGAGGACCATAGACAATATATGAGTGACCTGTAATCCAACCTATGTCAGCAGTGCACCAATAAATGTCATCACTTTTATAATCAAAAATAGTATTAAAGGTAAAATTTGCATAGAGCAGGTAACCTCCAGTAGTGTGAAGGACTCCCTTTGGTTTTCCAGTTGATCCTGAAGTATAAAGAATAAACAAGGGATCTTCAGCGTCCATGCGTTCAGGCTCACAATATAATTCAGCATTTTCAATTTCTTGATGCCACCATAAATCACGTCCATCTTTCATGGTAACTTCATGCCCTGTTCTTTTAACAACTATTATGTGCTCTATGGATGGCGTCTGCTTTGATGCTGTATCGGCATTTGACTTCATTGGGATATCGAGTTTTGTACCTCTAACACCGGTATCTTGTGTAATCAATAATTTGCATTTAGAATCATTTATTCTATCGCGAAGAGAATCTGGGCTAAATGCTCCGAATACCACAGAATGGACAGCCCCTATTCGGGCGCAAGCCAACATGGCAACCGGTAGCTCAGGAATCATTTGCATATATAGACAGACCCTGTCACCCTTTGAAACATTTAAATTTTTTAAAACATTCGAAAATTTATTAACCTCAACAAGCAGTTCGTTATATGTATAGCTTTTAGTTTCACTATTGTCATTTCCTTCCCAAAAAAAAGCAATACGATCTCCATGACCATTTTCTATGTGTCGATCTAAGCAATTGTAGCTCACATTTAGTTTTCCATTTATAAACCATCTAATTTGAGGCTTAGTAAAATCAACATCGCTTATTTTATTCCATTTTTCGTACCAATCAATACGCTCTGCTTTTTTGCTCCAAAAATTGTCACTATCATTTACTGAAAAAGTATATTCATCTAAATAATCTTCCAGCGATTTGAATTTGGCATTTAAGGAAAGTTTTTGAGGGGGGTCGTATTTCTGTTTATTCATTTTTCTTTTCTGTATGATTAATTAATGGTTCAGATAAAAGTTTTACATCTTGATTCATTACCCATCCTGCAAAAAAGTTCGATGATTGTTTATCGTGCAGGTCAATACGCACGCTGCCAAAGAGTCTATTGCCAGCAACTTTGGTTATTACTAGCTGATCGCCTCTGCTAAGGAAAAATAATATTTCAGAACCATTTTCTGGACCTTTACGAAACGGAGTAAGATCTTTAATAACTGAATATAGCGATGCACCCGGAATTACATCTAAGCGAAAAAGCTGTATCGCTCGATCTGACTGCCCTTCCGGAACATCGATCAATCCTTGCCAAACAGGATACCTTCCTCCAGTCTCAATCAAGAGACTAATTGGATTTTCTTTATCTCTATCTACTGGAATTCTTAATCTTGTGTATCCCATACTATCTGCCATTGTAGTTGAAATAAGAACGCCAGATTGAAAAGTATTAATTAATGCATCTGCAACTGGAGAATGATCAGATCCATCAATAATATTTAATTTTATAATATCTGTTTTTGGTAATATTTCAAAGTAACCAAGATCTATTTCTCCGGATGATTTCGAGAATAATCGATAAATGGTCTCATATGAACCCCCAATTGGTTCAAGACTTGCTATATTTCCTAGAGTATCTGAATTTAAAATATTTTCAGGAAGAATAACTTGGATAGAGTCTTCGGGAAAAAACATTCGGGAAATATAAACTTCAGAAGGGCGATTTCTTGGAAATAAACTTAATCGATAAGCATTGGGTTTAAATTTTCCTAAAGATAATTTAGCAGATATTGTTACTATTTTTGATTCCTTAGTTTTTAAATCAATACTATTTTCGCTTAGTGTATCAGCCACCTGAGAAAAAGAAAAACTAAAAAAAATAATTATAGTTAAGAATTTATTGAATTGTTTTGCCATGTGGATGTTTAATATAGTTACCTTTTTCTCCTTTCTTTACAGATACCATCACCAAGGAAGCTACGCAAGCCAATCTAGGATCTGTCTTTCCTCCCTCAGCGTATGCTTTGACTTCAATATGTATAGATGTGGTCCCTGCAGAAACGATTGCAGCGGTAAAATTTACCCAATCACCTAGATATACTGGCTCTTTAAATTCGACCTGTTCAATAGTGCGAGTTACCGCACCATCAGCTTGAGAGCCTTTTAGAAAACGATGAGCCACTTTTGCTGCGGCTAAATCAACCCATGCAATCATTTGTCCACCAAAAAGAGTTCCGACTACATTGATATGGTCTGGCATTACAAATTGAGAATATTTTGCTAAATATTGTGACATTTTGATTCTTCCCGATATTTTTTTGATTAAAAAGTAAGGCCTTTCAAATAAATCCTTGAGAAAAAGTTTATTTTAAGAAAGTTATTAAAATAAGTTTTTTTATTATGATCGCGCAACCCTTTCTCCTTCTTCAACATCTACTTTAGCCAGCATAATTCCACCTAAAACAAATAACATTATTACTGAAAGAATTCCAATCCTCGGGTTTCCTGTTACCAAGCCAATATAGCCAACTAAGGGCGGTCCAATAATAGCAGCAAATTTTCCAAACATATTATAAAATCCAAAAAATTCCGCAGCATTTGATTTTGGAATAATTGTGGAATATAATGAGCGACTTAAGGCCTGAATCCCACCCTGGAAGCATGCTATCATAACAGCAATCGCATAAAAGTGCCATTCCTTTGATACGAGTGATGCAAAAATAGATATTAAGATATAGCCAATTATGCCGATGAAAATTCCGCGCTTTATTCCAATTTTGGAAGCAAACCAATTGTAAATCAATGTAGCTGGGAAGGCAATGAATTGAACTAGTAATAATGCAATTATCAATGCAGAGGTAGAAAATCCAATGCTGGTCCCATAATCCACTGCCATCCTAATAACAGTATCCACACCATCAATGTAAAACCAATACGCGATCAAGAAAGTAGTTACAACTTTAAATTTTTTAATGGTAGCTATAGTAGATTTTAATTGATTGAATCCTAATTTGATAGAATTGGTGATTCCAATATTTTCTGAAACTGATGGTTCTTTTACAAATACCATAATAGGAATTGAAAAAACTGCCCACCATATAGCTACAGTCAAGAAGGATAATTTAATTGCGCTTGCAGCATCTGAAATGCCAAAAAGCTCAGGTTTGAGATACATCAAAACATTAATTAAGAATAAAATTCCACCCCCTATATAACCCAAGGCATAGCCAAACGATGAAACAAAGTCTCTTTTTTCTTTTGGAGCTACACTTGGGAGAAGGGAATCATAAAAGATATTTGCGGACATAAAACCAATGGAAGCACTAACATAAAATACAATTGCAATTATCCACTGGCCTTGATTGATTATCGATAAGGTTCCGGTACTAATTATTCCAAGGAAAGCAAAAAATATTAATAGCCTCTTTTTTACGGACGCTTTATCTGCGATGGCACCAAGAAACGGTGCTAGCGTAGCAACCAGAATTGAGGCTATAGAGTTGGCTAAGCCCAAATACCATGTGGTAACAGTTACTTCTGCCGATGTAGACCAATATTGTTTAAAAAAAATAGGGAAAAAACCAGCCATCACGGTTGTAGAGAAAGTGCTATTCGCCCAATCGTATAGCGACCAGGATAATATTTCTTTTTTATTCTTGTATACCATTTTTACTTATACATTTTACCATGCTTGAAGATAGGTGCTAATTTGAATCCATGATGATAAATTTCCATACGTATGATAAGTTAATGGATAGGGCATGAACCAGCTTGCTCCAAATTCTAATTCAAATGGAATAGGCCCAATCATTTGAAAAGGATCTAAATTAATTAAGTTAAGCTTAACAAATTGAGTGGTTTGCATTTTTTGTGTGTCATAACCGCTCCTTTTAGCCATCCATTGGTTCCATGTCTGATTGTTTGAAAAATATTTATCACGACCATTTGTATTCCAATCAAACCCTGTTGAAAAGAACACCTTTTTTGGAATAAGCTCTATTTGTGCCTTCATCATTGCGCTAATTTCTGGAGATTTTTTTCGAAATACTGTTCCAATTGCTTTTGCAATTGAATCTGGACCTGCATTTTCTATCCAAAGAAAAGAAATGGGAGGGTTAATTGTATCCTTTTGAAAATTAGAAATACCTACAGACCAGTTTATATTGAATAATCTTCCCCATCCTTTTCTATAAAATTCGCCAAAAATTCTTAGCCTTAGCTCAGTTAAGCCCTCACCGATCGGTAATTGTTTAAATTGATCTGGGATACCATTTTTATCCTTACTATTTGGATCATACTTTTTTAACCTCTCAGCAAATGGAAAAATCATATCTAGCCCAGAGTATATTGAGAATCTTTGTCTGCCTCCCCTCCAGGCAGGAACACCGCGAATTAAGATATTTATTCCCATAGAAATATCAGATAAACCTTTGTTTGATTTTGATTTAGGATAATAATAATTTATTAAATCATCGAGCTGATTGGATGAAGAATCAGAACTCCAATCATATTTTTCATTAATTTTTTGTATATAAGGCACATTTAAAACGAAAGTTGCTTTATCTGTAAATCCATATTCAATATTCATCATGGTTTGATTGATTGTGCGCTCAAAAAATTGATTGATCAGATAATTAGTTGTATCAATCTTGTATGAATGTTGCATTCCATTAGATAAGCTTTCAGCCTTCCAATTTCCAGATGTATAACCTTGATTATAGGTTATTCTCCAAACATTTTGAGGAATCGTAAAATGTGTTTGAGCGAATGGTTTTGAAAACAAAAGTGATGCAATAGCTAAAGGGAGATATCTCATTGAAGCTTAATAAATAAGAAAGCGCTGACGAAATTCGTTGAATTTAATTACGTCTTTTAACCATAGTGGGGGTAAATAATTTGCTGGCTTGCCTTGCGCAGCAAAAACCCGTAACTGGCTATGCCCATACAACATATCAATGCGATTGAATTCTGCCCATTTGAATTCCCTTGGATAAAGTTGATTTGCTAGAATAATAATCGATGTTGCAGTCGCTAGCGGATCGTACAAATTTGGATCTATAATTTGAATATCTACACCGCTACATAACTCATCAACATACATTGGAGGCGATTGATCCGTTTGTTTCATTCTTGGAATGTATTCCACTGGCAAAATTTTTATCCCTGGTAATTTCAGTTGCGATAATTTATCAGCAAGATGATAACCAGATAGCCACGGCGCGCCTGCTCTCAAATAAGGTCTATCTGTTCCTCTACCATCATTCAAGTTTGTTCCTTCCAAAAGACCAAACCCTGAAAAAGATAAATTAGTTCGAATAGATTTTATCGATGGGTGTGGATTGATCCACGGGTGTTCAGACTGATCTAACCAATAAGACCTTTTCCAGTTGACCATTGGAATAATAGTTAAATTAGCTCTTTTAAGATCTTTTATCCATCCCATCTCATTTGCCATAATTGCTAATTCCCCTATTGTTAATCCGTGCCTAATGGGAACAATATGGTAGCCTTCAAATGATTGAAATTTTGCCCGAATTACAGGACCATCAACTCGATCACCTCTCAGCGGGTTTGGCCTATCAAGAATAATAACCGGTAGGCTCCACTCGCTTGCAACCTCTAAAATCTTTGTCATGGTTGAAATGTAAGTTGAAAATCTTACTCCTGTATCCTGTATATCAATCAAAATTACATCAAGATCTCGAACGGACCAGGCGGGAGGCTTCATGTTTCTTCCAAAAACTTCCACAATTCTTGCGCCGTGTTCAGGGTCATATTTTTCGCCATCTTTCATTTTAAAGCGTTTATCCTGCTGAGTGAAAAGTCCATACTGCGGCGTAAATATCACTTCAACTTTAACTTTGGAATATTTTTTTAGTATATCTAAAAGATGATGCCCTTTACGATTGACAGCGGTTTGATTTGTAAAAACCCCAACAGATTTATCATACATAGGTTTAAAATCCATCTGCTCAAGTACGTCAAGTCCATAGAATACTGACGGATGAAAAGACAGGTCCGGAACAGGCATAACAACGCTATGCTTAAACGATTGACAAAATGCAATCGAGGAGAAAAAAAAGAGGGTATTTATAAAATGTGTTGATTTAATTGAAGTATTCATGAATTAGAATTACATACATAGTTTAATTTTTATATTTTCTTAATGTCCTACCTTTAATATCTGTTGCAATTACATACGGTGTTGAATCTATAGTATCTGCTATTGTCTCCATTCTGATGGTATTGATTTTATCAGAACCAAAAATTAAGACTTCATCCCCTAATTCAGGTAAATCATTTTCAAAATTTACCATAAACTGGTCCATACAGATTCTACCTGCAATTTTATATTTTTTTCCATTATAACTTACGTATCCGCTACTATACCAAGATCTGGGAATTCCATCAGCAAAGCCGCATTGAATTACTCCAATATTTGATTTTGATTCAGTTATATAAACACCTCCATAGCTAATATGGGTCCCTTTTTTTACCTCTCTTACCTCAACTATTGGAGCCTTGAATTCCATTACTGGTAAAATTGGAATATCCATTGGAACTTCATCGGATGGAAAAGCTCCATAAGCAAGCATACCAACACGAACTTGATCAAAGTCACTTTGATCAATATTAAGGATTGCTCCACTATTTGAAAAATGAACAGTTTTAAATCTCAAATCAAAGGAGTCTGCAATTTTTTTTATTTTTTTAAATTTTGATAACTGGTCAAAGGCATATGATAAGTCTCCTTCGTCAGCTGTAGCAAAATGTGAATAAAGCCCTTGGCAAGATAATTTGGTATTTTTTATAAGTTCAAATACCTTTTGAGCATCCCTTGGATCAAAGCCAAGCCTAGTCATTCCAGTATCAAACTTGAGATGAAACTCAGGCGATTTTCCATTTTTCTTTCTAAATCTCTCTAGCAAATTAATATCCGATAGGCTAGATGCATTGATTATTAATTCATATTTATTAGATAATTCTAAAGATGTGTTGCTCATTTTGCTAAATACCAAAATGTCTGAGGCGATACCATTTTCTCTTAGCTCTACTCCTTCTTCAACAGAAAATACCGCAAAAGAATCGCATCCATGCTTTTCAAGGGCTTTTGCGCATTCTACACTTCCATGGCCATATGCGTT
>MDSZ01250164.1_pt1 | contig 11164 bp, 10 predicted proteins | sample 811201 | NCBI WGS metagenome assembly MDSZ01 (sample SAMN05326647, study PRJNA326480) | marine metagenome | isolation source: seawater | place: Indian Ocean: North | collected 2010 | reverse complement strand
TAAAAAAAAAAATTTCGTTAGGTGACCTAAATTTTGAAAAATTTAATCATGTTGTTGAACCAGTAGTAATAGCTAACAGAATATTTTATGCAGACAATGATTTTGTCATATATTGCAAGGACTTATCTTCTGGAAAAATTATTTGGAAAATCTTACTTGAGGAGGAAGAATCTGAACGTTTGAGTTTTCTTGGTGGATTAGCCGTAAGTGATAATGAATTAATAGTAACAAGTGGACTAGGAAATATTTATTCAGTCGATTTAAAAATAGGTAAAATTAAATGGAAAAAAAAATTTGTTGGACAATTTTCTAGACCCCCTACACTTTATCAGAATAAAATTTTTGCTGTATCAGATGATAATCAACTTTTATGTTTAGATTTAATTTCGGGAGAACTGAATTGGTCGCATGTTGGAAGTATAGAAGAAGTTTCAATAATTGGAGGCTCCAAGCCAGCAATCTCAGAAAACACTGTTGTTGTTTCGTATTCTTCTGGAGAAATCTTTGCGTTGGATCATAGAAATGGAAATCTCTTATGGTTTGATAATGTAATTTCAGGAAATTTTTTTAATCGTAATATAGTCAATGATATTCAATCACCTTTGATAATAGTTGATGATGTAGTTTATGTAGCAACTTTCTCTGATAACTTTTTAGTTTATAGAATAAAGGACGGAAAAAAATTATGGAACCTTAAATTTTCTTCAATCAATCCATTTGTAATAACTAAAGACATTATTTATATACTAGATATTTCAGGAAAGTTATTATGCTTGGAGAAGAAAGGAGGAAGGTTAATCTGGGCTGTACAATTAAGGCAGGTAAGTAAGGATGATGAAGTTTATTGGCGAGGCCCTTTGTTAAGTTCTAACAAGCTTATTCTAGCAAGTTCCGATGGATCTGTTATTTCATTATCTCCTTATACCGGAAAAGTATTAAGTAAGCTCAAATATCCCGAAAACTTCGTCTCAAGTCCGTTTCAGGTTGGTAAAAGAATTTTTTTGATTACATTTGAAGGGTTAGCGTATATTTTTGAGTAAATGTTTAGTCGTGTAATCATAGTTGGAAGATCAAATGTTGGAAAATCTTCTTTATTTAATGCTATAATAGGTAAGAAATTTGCTTTGGTTGACAATCACCCTGGAATAACTAGAGATGTAAAAATAAAAGAAGTTTCTTTTCTTGATAAACAATTTCTTTTACTTGATTCTGCAGGTATTAAGGAATCTACCAATGACTTAGATGTTCTAATTAATGATAATTCTTTAAAATATTATAAGAAAAGCGATATTATCCTCTTCGTTATAGATGGAAAAGAGACTTTAACAAGTGAGGATCATAACTTAGTAAAGATATTAAGAAAGATTAATAAAATTGTAATTACAGTTATCAACAAAACAGAGGGGAAAATAAATAATTTTATTATTAATGAAACTGAAAAACTTGGGTTTGGAAAACCAGTTTTAATTTCATCTGCACACAACCAGGGAATTGATAGTTTAAAGTTTCTAATTTACGAAAAAATTGATACAGAAAACTTTACAGATAATTATAATCCTGATTTTTCTATAGCCATTATTGGTAAAGTTAATTCGGGGAAATCTACATTAATAAATTCTTTAGGTAATAATCAAGTATCACTTACTAGTTCAGTTCCAAATTTAACAAGAGATTCAGTTGAAATTAGAAAAAACATTAATGATCATAATATGAAAATTTTTGATACAGCTGGATTTTTTAAGTCTGAAGATAAAAAATTAAAAATTAATAAACTTTCGATTGATGAAACTTTAAGAAAAATAAGATTATGCCAAATCGTATTAATAGTCATGGACATCAGTGATTTTTATGAAAGAATTCATTCCAAAATAATTGACTTAGTTTTTAATGAAAATAGATGTTTAATAGTTGTTGTAAATAAGATAGATAATTTAAAGTCAACATCTCATGAATTGGTAAAAAAAAAAATTTATGAACTAAACCCTCAAATAAAAGATCTACCAATTTTTTTTATTTCCGCATTAAAAAAAATAGGATTACAAAAATTATTGAATGGTATAACGTCTCAAATTAACTGTTGGAAGAAAAGAATTAATACGGGAACGCTTAATACTTGGCTTAAAAAGACAATTGATAAGAATCCACCACCATTATTTAATGGTAATACTGTAAAGTTTAAATATGTTATGCAGGTGGATACAGGTCCCCCAAAATTTAATATTTTTACCAATTATCCAAGAAAGATAAAAGAACCATATAAAAGATATATTGCTAACAGATTAAAAGAGAACTTTAAATTGAATGGTCTACCTGTAAAAATAATTTATAAAAAAACATCAAATCCATATGAAAAATAGTCTTTTTTTAATTTTTACTTTTTTTTCGACCTTTTCTATTTCAGAAGAAATTGAAATATCATCAATAGTTCAAAATTGCAAAAGTTGTCACGGAATTGATTTGAAAGGTAATAAAAATATACCTTCACTAATAAGTATTGAAAAATCATATTTTATTTCCAAAATGAATTATTATAGAACTGTAAGAGATAATTCTGTGAAAAATAGAATCTCAAAAGTTTTATCAAGTAACGATGTAAAGAAAATTGCAGAATTTATTTATAACGAAAATGAAATCAAAAAGACAATTCCTTAAAAATTTAGGCCTTGGGCTGTCAGGACTATTTTTTTTTAATTTTTTAAGCTTTAAAAAAGCTAGATCTAACTACAAACCTAAAGTTGTTATAGTAGGGGGAGGGGTCGGAGGAGCATCCTGTTTAAGATATCTATCAGATTATACAGACTATATAGATTTGAGTATTATAGAAAAAAAAAAAAAAATTCAAACTTGTCCTTTTTCAAATCTTGTAATTGGAGGAATCAAAAACTACTCGGATATTGTTTTTGACCCTAAAAGATTTAAGATGAAAAATATTAATCATGTTAGGGATTTGGTTAATACAATTGACGTTGAAAAAAAAAGAATATTGTTAAAGGACAAACAGTCTTTAAAGTATGATTTTCTTATTTTATCACCAGGTATAAGTTTTAAATGGAATAATTTAGCAGAATTAAAAGATGATAAATCAATTCTTCCTCATTGCTGGGATGGAGATAAGAATTTGATTGATTTTAAAAAGAAAATTGATGGTTTAGACGACAAATCAAACATTATTATATCCTCTCCAGATTATCCTTATAGATGTCCACCAGCGCCTTATGAAAGAGCATCTTTAATTGCGCATTATTTAAAAAAAAAGAGGAAAAACTTTAAGATAATCATTCTTGATTCTAAAGACTCTTTCACCAAAAAAGATCTTTTTTTTCACGAGTGGAAGACATACTATAAAGATCATATTGAATGGATAGGGAGAAGTGATGGGGGACAGATTCAATCGGTTAATTCCAAAACAAAGACAGTAACTACAAATAGTGGATTAAAATTAAAAGCAGATTTAATACATATAATTCCTAATCAGGCAGCATCTAAATTATTTTTCGACTCGAGGTTGATTAAAAAAAATTGGTGTGAGGTAAATCCAATAAATTTTGAGTTAAAAGGATTTAAAGATATTTATGCAATTGGTGATTCTATTGATGCTTGGGATATGCCTAAATCTGCATTCGCTGCTAATAGTCAATCAAAGATACTAGCTAGAAATTTGATTAATAAAATTTTTGGTAAGGAATATATATCACCGGTTTTTTTAAATACCTGTTATAGCTTTTCAACACCAAATAGAGCCTTTTCAATTTCTTCTTGGTATAGATTGAATTCTGATAAAGATAGAATCGTATCACTAGGGTCCAATGAAAGTAATATAAACGCATCTAAAGAAGAAAGGATTAAAGAAACTCTTCAAGCATATGGATGGTATCAAAGTTTAATTAAAGAGATTTATGGTTAAAGGTGAATTAAAGTTTTTTTTAGGTCATCCAAAAAGCATTTTTCTATTATATTTTTAATGATTTGTTCTGCTTTTTTTTCAGATATTGGATTGTCTTCAGATATTTTTGATGTCATACCTCTATTAAGATTTTGCAAGACAACAACATGGATTTTGATTTTGAATCTTTTGTTTTCAGCATTATAAGTACTTGCCAGAGATTCAATTGCTGATTTACAAATTTCTAAAGAATTGTAAAAGGGAAGTCCTTTTTTAATTTCTCTGTGGGAGAAGAGAATTACTTTTGGAGAACTTGAATTATTTAGGATTGGTTCAAGAGTTTTTAATATTCTCCAATGTGAATTTAAGTTAATTTCAATTGTTTCCTCCCACATCTCATCTGTGACATGGGTCAATGGGTAGAGTCCATCAAACCTTCCTAGAGAAATTATTAAAAAATCTAAATTACTAAATTTACTCAATATAATATTTTGAAGATCTTTATAAAAATTTAAATTTGTTAAATCTGCCTCTATAAGGCTGACACTTTTTTTTAATTTTTTAATTTTTTTATTGAGTGAAATAAGTTTAGCTTTTGATTTTCCATGAAGAATCAAATTAGCACCAATTTTTGATAATTTTATTGCTAATCTTGAACCTAGAAATCCAGTAGACCCAAATATAATCCCATTTTTATTTTTTAAATCATACATTTATAAGAAACTATTTTGTTTCAATTAGTAAAGCTAATTGTGTTGGTTTTTTTCCAGAATTATAATCTATTAATTTAACTGGATAGTCTCCACTAAAATAGTGATCTGTAAACATTGGATTTTTATTATCTCGACCTTTTTTAAAACCTAATGCTCTGTATACACCGTCAAGAGAAATAAATTTTAGACTATCTACCCCAATCATTTTCTTTATTTCATCAATACTAAATTTTGATGCTAAAAGTTCTTCTTTTGTTGGAGTGTCAATTCCATAAAAACAAGGATATTTTACAGGAGGGCTTGCAATTCTCATATGAATTTTTTTCACACCAGCATTTTTAAGCATTTCGACAATTTTTATTGATGTTGTACCTCTAACAATTGAATCGTCAATAAGTGCAATATTTTTGCCTTTCAGAGAGGATAAATTAGGATTATGTTTTAATTTTACTGAGAGGTTTCTTATTGACTTGCTAGATTGAATGAATGTTCTTCCTGTGTAATGATTTCTAATAATACCAAATTCAAATGGCTTTTTTAAATATTCAGCGTAACCTAATGCAGAAGCATTCCCAGAGTCAGGAATTGGAATTACTAAGTCCACGAGTTTTTTATCTTTCGAATTTTCAGATGCTAGTTCATTTCCTATTTTTTTTCTGACTTCATAAACATTTTTTCCTTCTAAAATACTATCAGGCCTTGAAAAATAAATATATTCAAATAAGCAAGGTCTAAGCTTTGTTTTTTTGAAAGGTTTAATTGACTCAAGTTTGTTATTCTGGATCATCACAATTTCCCCTGGTTCTACATCTCTTATTAATTGTGCACCTATAATATCCAAACCACAACTTTCAGAACTCACAATATATGAATTATCTAATTTTCCAATAACAAGTGGTCGTATACCAAAAGGATCTCTGACTGCAATTAGGGAGTCTTTAAGAAGAAGAAGCAAAGAATATGCTCCACTAATTGACTTTAATGCATATATAAGCCTATCTAATATATTTCCCTTTCTTGTTGACATTAAATGTAAAATTACCTCTGTATCAGAAGTTGAGTGAAAAATTGAGCCTTGTTCGATTAGTTTTTCTTTTAAAAAATTTGTATTTGTAAGGTTACCATTATGTGCTATTGCAACTCCTCCAGTATTTAACTCTGAGAAAAGTGGTTGAACATTTTTTAGTGCTGATTCACCTGTTGTTCCATACCGATTATGTCCTATTGAATAATTTCCTTTTAAACTTTCAAATATTTTGTTATTTGAAAAAACTTCTGAAACTTGACCAATACCCCTATGGGCGTAAAAATTATTTTTTTCGTAGGTTACTATTCCGGTAGAATCTTGCCCTCGGTGTTGTAAAGCATGAAGACCGAGGGCAGTTAGTTCAGAGGCATTAGAGTGGTTGTATATTCCAAAAACTCCGCATTCTTCTTTAGGTTTTTTAGCAGGAAAAAAATATTTCATTGAACTGAATTTTCTATTAAATAATCAAGGTTTTCTCTATCTTTATCATTGTATAAATTTTGATTCTCATCAGAATGATTTCTTAATTTTAGGTGTGAATCAACACTTTTTTCAAATAAAAAGTCAGATTTTTTTTTTATTTCTTCTTTAATTTTCTTTGAATAATCATTATTTTGGTTTGCGAAGTCTAAAATTTTTGAATTTGTAATTAACACAACAAAATTAACTTTTGAATTTTCTATCCAATCAATTTTATCTCCATCATAGAAGAAATTAAAAGAAAAAAGGCATAAACTTATAATAAAATATCCTCTTATTATCCCAAATATAAACCCCAAGGTTCTATCAACCATTCCAACATCACTACTTTTTATAGTTTGTGAAAATCTTTTTGTTATAAAAGAAAAAATAAATAACAAAAAAATAAATACTACTAGGTATGCAGATATAGTCGAAATAATTAAATTACCAATCAGCTTGTTAATAGAATTTATAAATAAATTTCCAAAAAAATATGAGCCAACGAATGATCCTATCCAACTAAATAGAGAAAAAAATTCTTGAGTAAATCCTCTTAAAAAAGCAAAGAAAGCAGAAAAAAGAATAAAAATAAGGATACACAAATCAAAAATTAAATAGTTTTCCATAATATTTTCTAGTCTATCTTTCCGTTTATAAAATTATTTAATGAAACGTTATGAGTTTTTCTAATTTTACTTGCATCACCATACCAATTTATTTTGCCATTTTTTATAAAAGCAGTTTTATCAGCAAATTCATACACACTTTCCATATCATGTGTAACTGTGATTGTGGTGATTTTTTTATCTTTTACTAAATTTTTAATTAGTAGATTGATTTGTCTCGCTATTATTGGATCTAGACCAGTAGTTGGTTCATCAAAAATGAGAACTTCTGGATTTTTTAAAATAGCCCTTGCAATACCGACTCTCTTTTGCATTCCAACAGATAAATCCGATGGATATGATTTAAGTATTGATTGTGGTAGTGCAACATCATCCAAAATTCTTTTATAATTTGTTTGATTTTTTGCTAGTTTTAAATTCTCAAGTATAGTTAAACTATCTAATAAGGCAGAGTTTTGGAACAAAATTCCAAAGTTAGAAATGTATTTTGTTTTCTTCCTGAAGTCTAATTCTTTAATATTAGAAATATTGCCAAAACTTATTTCACCTTCGTCGAAATCAATTAATCCAATCAGACATCTAGTAAGAACAGATTTTCCAGAACCAGATTCTCCAATAATTGCAAGAGATTCTGACTCAAAAATTTGTAAGTTTAAATTACGTAGTACTTCTTTAGTTGAAAATTTTTTTTTTAAACCTTTTACAGATATTTTAATTTTACTCATAATTTAAAAAAGAAAGAAGTAAGAATATAATTCATTAACAAAATTAGGATTGACGATGAAACAACCGAATAAGTGGTTGATAGACCAACACCTTGAGCTCCGCCCTTTGCATTGAAACCATGATAACAGCCCATAAAAGTTATTATAAAACCAAAAACACATGCCTTAACTAACCCGGAAAATATATCTATAAACTGTACAAAATTATAGGTATTCTGAAGATATACAGTTGGATTAAAATTAAGTACTTGAGTACATATTAAAAAACCACCCATAACACCAATTATATCTCCTATCAAAACTAAAATAGGTAATGAAACAATTCCAGCTAGAATTCTAGGTATAACTAGATAATTATAAGGGTTTGTAGACAGAGTTCTAAGTGCATCGATTTGTTCTGTTACACGCATAGTACCAATCTCTGCTGCAATTGCTGCTCCAGCTCTACCAGCCACCATTAACCCTGCAAGAACTGGGGAAAGCTCTCTTGTTATGGATAATACCACAACATTTGGTATAGCGCTTTCAGCCGAAAATCTTGAAAAACCTGTATAAGACTGTAGGGCTAGTACCATGCCTGTAAAAATTGTTGTCAAGCCAACTACTGGTAGAGAATTAAAACCAATTTTTATTAATTGTTTAAAAAAAATAGTTGAATAAAATCTATCAATAAACAAAAACTTAAAGCATTCTAAAAAGAAGAATATTAACTCTCCAATAGAATGAAAGAAATCAAATATAAAGTTACCTAATTTTATTAAAAATTTAAACACCAAGTTACTTTGTAATAAATAAGTCAATATAAATTTTTTTTAGACTATTACCAATAGTATTTATAATTTCACCTTTAAGTTATTTTAAACTAAATTTGTGGAAAAGATTAATTTATCAAACAACCTAAGGTGTATCTGCTAAATCTGAAAATTTTGTGACAGCTGCATTGAAGTGTAATTTTACTTTAGAGATTGGACCATGACGATGTTTTGCTATTATAACTTCTGCAATATTATGAACCTCGTCCATTTTAGTGGTCCATGCAATGTGTTTTTCAGTTCCTTCTTGAGGTTCAGTCCTTGCAAGATAATATTCTTCTCTGTACAGAAAAACCACTAGATCTGCATCTTGTTCAATTGAACCAGATTCTCGTAGATCGGCAAGTTGAGGTCTTTTATCTTCTCTATCTTCTACTTTACGCGATAGTTGTGATAACGCAACGACCGGAATATTTAAATCTTTAGCTATTGCTTTTAGACCTCTTGTTATATCAGATATTTCTTTGACTCTATTATCATTTAAATTTCTAGATTCACTACTTATTAGTTGAAGATAGTCAATTACAATCAAATCCAAACCTTCTTTTCTTTTAAGTCTTCTTGCCCTTGTTCGAATTGACGAAATTGTTAGAGCAGGAGAATCGTCGATATATAAAGAAAGCTTCTTAAGTCTATCACTTGCTGAAATTACATTATTAAAGTCACCTTTAGATAGATTTCCCGTTCTAATGTTTTCAGATGAAATTTTTGATATTTCTGACATTAACCTTGTAGCGAGTTGATCTGAAGACATTTCTAAAGAAAAAAACAGCACTTTTTTACTTTCTTCAGTTTCAGTGTGTTCGGTTTTTTTATTTTTTGGAATTGATATATTATATGCAATATTGGTTGCAAAAGCAGTTTTACCCATAGAGGGTCTACCAGCAATAATTATCAAATCTGATTTATGTAATCCTCCAATTTTTTTATCAAAGTCAGTTAAACCAGTTTTCATGCCAACGACGTCATCACTTTTTTTAAATGCTTTTTCTGCGTGATCCAAGGCATTATTAAGAATTTCATTAAACTCTCTAGGACCTTTTTGAATTTCTCCATCATTTGTAAGACTAAAAAGATTCTCTTCAGTTTTTTCAATCAGATTAAATGCGTCTTGTTCTTCAGAAGAAACATAGGAATCATTAACTAGACTGGTTCCAACATCGATTAATTTTCTTCTAATTGCTAAATCATGGATTATTTCTCCGTACTGTTTAGAATTTATAATACTTATTGAATTTTCAGTTATCTTAAGTAAGTATTCTAATCCACCAAAATTTATAAATTCATTATTATGTTCGAGATATAATTTTATAGTATTCAAATCGGCTAGTTGTCCATTTTGAATAATTTTTTTAAGACTTGAAAAAATAAGACCATTCACCTTACTAGAAAAATCTTTTTCATCTAAAAAATCTTCAACTTTTTCTAATGCTTGATTATTTGCCAAAATTGCTCCTAGTAGTGCTTGCTCTGCTTCAACATTGGCTGGTAATGATTTCTGCGTAACTAGAGGATTATTTGGGACAATTGTAGCTATATTTTTTGACTTATCATTCATAATTTAAAACATCTTATCAAAACAAATAATGATAAGCATCAGATATTTGTCTGTGGATTTTGTGGATATCGTGTAAAACTTTTAAATAAAGTTTTTACTGAATAAGTTTAACAAATATAAAATATATACAACAAGGAAAAACATTGCATATTTCCAATTTATTAATTTTTTTTTATGATTAATATACCAAAAAAGGAAAACTGAAAGTGTTAAAATAAAAACTTCTGATAATAAGTTAAGTTTGTCGTAGGTAAAAGATTCGAAAAGACTAATAAATCCAAGTATCAATAAAAGATTATAAATATTTGATCCTAAAATATTTCCAACTATTAGATTTACCCTTCCTTTCTTTGCTGCAGCAACACCAGTTGCTATCTCTGGTAGAGATGTTCCTATGGCAATTATAGTTAGTCCAATAAATGATTCTGATACTCCAAAATAAATTGAAATTGCAATCGATGTATCTACAGTTAGTTGAGCACCAAATAAAGTTACTATTATAGATAAAATTATACAAGGAAATCCAATTGCATACGGTCTTTTTAAGCATATTAACCCAAGTTTGTTATTATCAATATCAATATTGCTTTTATTACTTTTAGCCTTTTTTAAACTTAAAAATAAATACAAGGAGAATAAAAACAAAAAAGATAAACCAAAAAAAATATTTAATTTTAGAAATAAGAATGTCAGAAAAAAAAGAATATGTGACAAAACATGAAAATAATTATCAAAATTGTCAATCCTTTGTAATTTTATTTTTTTGACTAAAGCAGCAAAGCCAAGTACAAGAAATATATTTGCAATATTTGATCCTAAAATATTACCTAATGAAAGTTCAGGAGCTTTATTTAAAACAGCGTCAACTGAAACCAGAAGTTCTGGGAGTGAAGTTCCAAAACCAATTATAGCTATTCCGATAATTAGTTCCGATAAACCTAATTTTTTACCTAATGATATAGAGCATGTTATGAGAATATCTGCTCCTTTAATAACTAAATAAAGTCCCAAGAAAAGTAGTATCAGGTTATAACTGATCATATAATGAGTTATGTTATTAGCTAACTTAAACTATATATTATTCTATTAATTTTTTTTATCTATGTTTTTAAATCTTTCTAGGAAGATTTATTATCATCATTTTTTTCTTCAGATTTACTTTTAGCCTGTTTAACCTCAGAAGACTTGATTATATCATCAGAATCATTATCTTTTGAAGGCATTTTGTTTTCATCACTTTTTGAATCCTTAATATCTTTCTTTTTTAAATCTTTAACTTCTCTATCTGCCGGGGATTTTAATTTTTGCTGTTTATGTTCTTCTGATTCTTCAACTTCTGAACTTTTTGATTCTTCATT
>MDSZ01102998.1_pt1 | contig 11164 bp, 10 predicted proteins | sample 811201 | NCBI WGS metagenome assembly MDSZ01 (sample SAMN05326647, study PRJNA326480) | marine metagenome | isolation source: seawater | place: Indian Ocean: North | collected 2010 | reverse complement strand
GATGAAATTTTTTTAAGACTTAAGAAAATTTCCGAAATAAAAAAGATAAGATTTAAATTTATTTTAGTAATTAGAAGACAGGGTGAATATATAAAAAGTAGATATGCACAAGGACATGGATTAACAGGATTTTATTCAGTGAATAAAAACTTTACTAAATTTAAAGAATTGAAAAATTTTTTTTATAGGAAAGAAAAAACAAAATATGAAATTAATGCATTCGAAACCTTTGATTATTTTAAAACTTACAATGACTTAAAAAAAATTTTAAATTCAGAACCAAAAATTTTAATTTATGAGGATTTATCAATTAATCCAAAATATTTTATTAACTCTTTAGTTGATTTTTTAGGTATTAAAGATCAAAATATTTTTAAAAATATTGATTTTTCAGTTAAAAATGTTGGAAGAAAAGATCCTGTATCTGGTGAGTATTTTAGAAAAAAAAATATTTATCACAAACCACTCAGAGGCTCACTCAATTTATTGGCGGACATGATTCCATTTAAAAAATTTTTTTTTAATTTCTTTACAAGAAAGTTTAAAGATAAAGTAAAAATTATATCCTACAAAATTGATAGGTTTATTAATAGGCATGATAAAATTATCTTAACAAACGTTGATGAATATAAGATAAAAGAATATTATAAAGTAAGCAACGAAAATCTTTCAAAACTACTTAAAAGAAATCTAAACGATTTAGGATACTGAGTTAGTTTTAATTTCTTTTGGAACGTTGTTAAAATAATGAAAGGAATTCAACTTTTTATAATATCCCTCATTGTTTTGTATAATGTGTTTTTTTATAGAAGAATTTTGTATCTTATATTTTTTATAAGAAAAAAATTTATCAAATCTGTATTGAATGAAAAAACGCCAATTTAGTTCATACCTTAGTTTATCTCTTATTTTTTTTGGAAAAAGTTTAAATTCAGAAATTTTATTTATAGACATCTGAAAATTATAAAGATTAGAATTAAATATTTTGAGAAATTTGTTTAGTTTAAAAGTTAATGTCATTCCATAATGACTGTAACTTCTATTTTTAAATTTATTATTTATATTTAATTTATTAATATTTTCATTCTTAAAAACCTTAGACCAAATTTCTAAATTTTTATTATCTTCATATTTAATTATATAAACATTTTTAAATTCTTTTGTGTAAAGGTTAATTAATCTTTCATAGGAAAAGTTTTCATAATTTATAAAATAATATTTTTTGTTTTCTAAATTTTTTTTACTACTTACATTATCTAAAAAAAATTCTTCCTCGGGTCCTATTTGAAATGAGTGATAGCTTTGACAAAACATTGATGTAAAATAATCAATAGGATTTCTTATAGTAATAATTATATTTGCATCTCTACCAAACTTTTCTATATTAATTTTTAGACTTTCCTCCCAGGTGGTAGGACTAAAAAATTCTCCTACTAAGTCCTCAAAAGATACAAAATAATTGTCTAAGGATAAAAAATCGTGATTAATATCTTTATTATAGTATTTAATATTCAGCAAATTTGATATTTTTGGAAAAACTTCATTTTGAAGGAATGATGTACCATTTTTCCCAAGGCCTATATGTACATATTTCATTATTTTTATTAAAAAATATTTTACAATAATTTGCTTTGTATTTAAATTTAAATAATCAGAATGGTTTAATTCTTTATAATCTTTTTTGAAAATAGACCATGTCATAGGTCTTTTTTTTATTGATTGATAAATAATGATTTTTGAACCGGGCAATTTTTTTAAAACCATTTTTTTTAAAAACTTTTACACTAGCAAGATTTTCCAAATAACATTTTCCGTAGGCAATTCTTAATTTCATTTTCTTGGCAATTTTCAAGCATATTTTAACCGCACGGGTTGTAATGCCTTTATTAAAATAATTTTCATTACCCAACATAAAGCCAATATCACAGTGTTTATTAAAATAATCAATTGAATCAATCTCAACCACTCCTATAAATACTTTATTATATAAAATTTTAAATATTTTTGACTTTTCAGATTTAAGTTTTTTTTTTATAAATAATTTTTGACTTTCAATCGTATGCTTTATAAATTTTCTATTTGTGTATGTTGAATTTTTTTTATTATTCAACCAATTTACCCAAATTTTTAAACTTTCTTTTCCAGTAACTTTTTTAATTTCTAACTTCATATAATTCTATTTAACAATATTTAAAATTTTCTGCATAATTTGTTTTTTATCACAAGTAATTCTGATAAAATATTTATTATCCAATACAGATTTTTTTGTAATAAAGTTATTTTTTTTTAAATTATTAAAAAATTTATTCATATTTTTTTTTCTATCAAATTTAAGAAAAATAGAATTTCCCATTGAATTATTTACTTTATAACCTTTTTGTCTCAACTTTTTGACTAAGTACTCTCTCCCAAACCTAACGCTTTGTTGATATTCTTTTATTAATTTTCTATTTTTTAAAAAAAAATCTAAAATTTTTCCAGAATATATAGACAATGGATATGGTGTTTGCAGGTATTTAAATTTTTTAATATTTTCTTTGTGACTAATCAAAAATCCAATTCTATGTGGGGCCATTCCTAAACTTTTTGTTGCACTTCTTAAAATGTATAAATTTTTATATTTTTTTACCAAATTGATAAAAGATACATGCCCAAAACCATAATAAGACTCGTCAATAAAAAATTTTTTAGTTTTCCATCTTTTTAAAAATTTTTCAAATTCATCTAATTTTATATCAAAATTTGAAATTTGATTTGGATTTGTATAAAAAATTATATCAGCTTTTGGTATTAATTTGTAAAGCTGTTGTTTGTCTAAATTAAATAAATTGATATTTTTTTCATTATATAAATAGCGTACCTTTTTAAATCTTATATTTAAACTATTTAAATAAACATCGTACATTTGATAATTATAGTCATTTATACATGCTGTTAAATTTTTTCTGTAATTGAATATGATAAAATCTCTTATTACAGAGTCTCCACCATGAAAATAACAAAAATTTTCATTAGATACTCCCAGGTAATTTGAAACTCTTTTACTTATATCATTTATGCTTTTTGGGTTAAAATAAGATGTAAATTCTTGTTTAGTAATATTTTTGGAAATTTTATTAACTATATTTTTATCCCAATCAGATACTTTTTCGTTTCTATCACATCGGATTTGGCCAAGCTTTCTTGTATCAAATCTATCTTTTCTATTTACTTTTAATATTCTATTGAAAATATTCATTTAATGACTAATAACTAAAACAAATGAATAAAATTGCAAGAGAATATAAAGAAAATGGATATGTCATTATAAGAGGAGCGTATTCAAAAACTAAATCAAAAAAACTTCTTAAAAAAATTAAATCATTAAATGTAGATAATTATGAAAATTCTAAAGAAAAAAATGGTTACCCATTTAGAATAACAAATATAAGCAAAAATAATCCAGAGTTAGTATCTTTGTATAATGATAAAAAAATTGTTAAAATTTTAGAGAAATGTTTAGGAGATAAAATTCAATACTTCAAAGATAAGTTTGTTTCTAAACAAAAAGGGGGAAGAGTTTTTGTTCCTCATATAGATGGGGCATTTAGCACTTATAATTATAGGTTAAAAAAGAAAACTAATGGCTGGTTTATTTATGCAAAAAAATTTATCCATTTACAAATCTTGTTATCAAAAAATACCAAAAAAAATGGATGTTTAAATATTTGTAAATTAGAAAGTGAAAATCCAAGTTATTATCAAAAAAAATATTTTAAAACAAAATGGTCAAAAGTTTCTTCTGAATTTCCAAAACAATTTCACAAAAAATTTTATAAATCTGGCAAACCGTTTACTGGCAAAGAAGGTGATGTATTAATCTTTAATCCTCTATGTCCACATTTTTCATTTACAAATAAAACAAATTCAAAGAGAGATACTTTTTTAATTACTTTTAACGGAAAAAGTGATGGGGATAATTATAAATTAAGCAATTATGATAAAAAATTAGTAGTTGAAAAGAAAAAATCTTTTGTAGATAAACAATAAAACTATGTATAATTATATTTTTGGTAAAAAAAAAGAAATTTTAAATCAACCAAAAAATTTCCTCATATTCATAAAAAGACTTTTACCTAAGTATGCAAACTCACTACCAGATTCAGGGGCAATTACATTGCTTGAAATGGTAAAAAAATTAGGTAATAGAAAAAGTTCAATAATCGAAACAGGAGTTGGTGCATCGACTATTTCACTTTTTCTAGCTGCTTATCTTTACAATAAAAAACTATATTCATTTGATCATAATCCAGATAAAATTTCGTTATTAAGAACAGTTATAAATGAATCAATCTGCACCCCCTTAAATATTAAATCGTCAGATTATTGGACACCAATCCCATCCAACAGTGTTGATATGTATACGGGAATTAATTGTTTGTCAGAATTTAGAGAAAATTTTAATTTTGGCTTTTTTGATAGCGCCCACTCTTTAAAATTTTTATTAGAGGAAGTTTCATCTTTTTATAAAATTGCCAACAAAAACTTTATATTGGGTATAGATGATGGTGAAAAAATTAATAATAGAGATTTCCATTTCGATTTCGTGAATATGATCAGAACAAAAATGAATTTAAAAAAAATTAAAAATCCAAAATCAAATGAATGTAATTATTTTTATAAAGAAATTAATTCCTTCTTAAATAAAAATTCAACTAAGGTCACAAAACTTAAAACTTTTTTTGAAAACAATTTAGAAAATGATTTATATTTTAATTTTTTTGGGAGTGATACTTCTTATGAAGCAAATGAGGATAAAAAAAATATAAATAATTTCAAATATAAGAATTTATTTAAGAAAATACCTAAAAATTACAAAGAAATTTATAAAAATAGAATTAGTTTTTTTAAAGTAATTAAATAATTAGATTTTATTAAATATTTTAAGTTTATTATGCCAAACTTTTGCATGTTTGTGTCCATGTATTTTTCCATCGGCATTACACTTATTGCAAGGAGAAATATCTCTTTTCTCAGTTAAATGTTTAATTCTGTACTTGTTCATGATTTTCCCGCTCCATACCTCAAAAAAATGATCTTGCATTACATTACCAACTGGCAATCTTCGGTCCCAATCTTGAGGACATAAGTATACGTTTCCATTCCAATCTATCAAAAGCTGGTAACTGCTGTAATAACAGCCTCTGTTAACATCAATTTTTTTTTGCTCTCCTATTTTAATATTTCCAACTCTATTGGTTAATTTTACTCCAAAATCTTCATCTGCATTGTGCCATCTATTTCTTAAAACTACAAAATCCTTGTCTATACCAGTTTCATTGATCATTTTTTCAAAATAATCTATTTGATGTTCTCCGTCATACATGCTGACAATTAGTTTAGTTGCCTTAGATTCAAAAATTTTTTTTAACAAAGATGGTTTCAAAGGATCTCCATTTGTTACTATTTCAACTCCACCTAATTCACCAATAATATTTACAAATTGGACTAAATCTTTATGTAACAATGGTTCGCCATATCCACATATACTGAAAGCACCTTGAAATCCTATTTCTTTTAATTCTTCGTAAAGTTTATTTATAAATTTTAAATTCATTTTTTGATAAGTATTCGGAGCTATATCGAAGTCAGACTTTGGGCAGAAACTACAAATTCTATTACATACATCAATTAAACTTAATTCGATCCAACTCGGTAGAGGCACATTTTTATAAAATTGTGGATCTCTATCTAATATAGGTTTTTTTCTATTAATGTTGTTTTGGATTGTTTTTTTTGGATCTAAGCTATATAGGTTCGATTTATGATTAATTAATTTATTATTCATCTTTATTTAATAAAAGACAGTTATTAGAATACACTCTAAAAATATGCAAGAAATAAATATATTAAACGAAGGCTATAATTATGGCAAATTAGCCTCAATATCAAAAGGTTCAATAATCAAAATAAACAACAAATCTTATATTGATTTATCTTACTCTGCAGGAAGCATTATATTAGGCCACAGTAACAAAATTTTTAAAAAAATTTTAAATGAAATTTCAAAAAAAAATATATCAAATTATGCTTTTCCAAATATATATGCAAAAAAATTTAGCACATCTTTAAAAAAAATTTTTCCAAATCATAAGAAGTTTATTTTCTGTAACTCAGGATCTGAGGCAGTAATAAAAGGAATAAGAATATGTAGAGCCATAAGTAAAAAAAAAATTATAATCAATACTTCTGGGAGTTGGCACGGATCAGTAAATGAAACACTTTATACTTCAAACAAAAATCATAAACCTATTAAGCTTTCAGATGGTCTTCCTAAACACACAAAAAATGAATTAAGATTTATTCCTTATGGTGATAAAAAAAAATCTAAAAAAATTTTAGATACATATAAAAATAAAATTAGCTGTATTTTAATTGAACCAATTCAAGGAGCATTACCGTCGTCAGATAATCTAGATTATATTAAATTCTTATATACTTATGCAAAAAAAAATAATATTATAATCTTTTTTGATGAAATTATTACTGGTTTAAGAGATAGTAAAAATTCATTTCAATCGAGATTCAAATTTAAGCCTAACCTTTCAGTTTTTGGAAAGTCATTTGCGGGTGGTCTACCAATTGGAATAATTGCTGTTGATAAGAAAATAGATAGCAAAATTAAATCAAAAAAATTAAATATATTTTTTGGAGGAACATTCTCAGGAAACTCCATAATAATGTATGTTGCAAATTCTATAACCAACTATTTATTCAAAAATAAAAATATAAGGTTAGATTTAGAAAAAAAAACTGATAAATTTAAATTAGAATTAAATACTTTCATAAGTAAAAATAACATAGATGCACGCGTCTATAGTTATTCTTCAATGGCAAGAATTGTTTTTTCAAAAAAAAATATATATAATAGAACTCAGAGAGATTTTTTTGAAAAAAATAATAAAAAAATTATAGATAAATTTTCAAAATACATGTGGAAAAAAGGAATATATTTTCCTAGGAATGGAATAATTTTCTTTTCTTTCGCAAACACTCAAAAAGAAATTAATTATGTAAAAAAAATAATTGAACAAGGATTGAAATTACTATCAAAATGAAAAAAAAAGTTACTGCAGTTATAATTGCTAGAAAAAATAGTACTAGAATACCAGGCAAGATGTACAAAAAACTTAATGGTAAATCTTTAATTGAATTGAAAATTTCTCATTTATTAAAAACAAAAGTTGACGAAATTGCAGTAGGTAGTGACGATGAAAAATTAGAAAAGTTATGTAACAAATTAAATTCTAAAAAAATTAAGTTTTACAAAAGACCTGACTATTTTTGTGACGAAAAAGTAGCCAGTGCAAACGAAACCATCAAAAACATGCTCTCCTATATTAATACTGATGTAGTTCTTTGGGCTTATCCAACAAATCCACTAACCACACATAAACATTATAACGAGGCTTTAAGTTTATATTTTAAAAAAATAAGAATGGGATTTGATGGTTTATTTTCGGTAAATAAATCTCTCAACTATTTTTGGGGAGTAAATAAGAAACCTATAAATCATAATCCTAATGAGAAAAGACATACAAGACTTTCCGAGGGGAAAATAAATCCTTTGTATGTTGATAATGGTGCGATTTTTATAAGAGATTATAAATCAATGCTTAAAGATGGAAATCATTGGTCAAAAAAAGGTTTTATGTATGTAATGGATGAAAAGAGTGGATGGGATATTAATTTTCAATGGGATTTAGATGCATGCAAGCTTAAATCATTCAAAAAGAAATTATTTTAATTTTATTTTATGAAAGAAATAAATTTTGGAGTTATAACCGACTCCCCGTCACCTAGAGTTACATATGAACTTAATAAAAAATTTTATCACGAGGCCAAAAAGCACTTTAGAAAAATTTATTATATAAATTTAAATAATTTAATTAAAGGACGAGTAAAAAAATCGCCAAATAGTGAAATAAAATTTATTTCTAGAGTTTTTGAGACATATACACCAAAAAATTATTATGATTTAGATCAATATCTTAAAAAAAAAAATTTTATTTTTTCTGTTTCTTTAGGAAAAGATTTCAAATATTTTAAAATTTGGTATATTTTAAAAAAAAGAAAACATAAGCTATTTTATCATCTAAATCTTGGAATACTTTCAACAAAAAAAAATTTTTATACCCGGAATTTTTTAAGTAATTTAATCGATAGATTAAAAAAGATTTTTTTAGTTAATATTTCTTTTAAATTATATAGATATTTAGTTTTATTTAGGATATTTCCTAATATAGATTATATATTTGAATCATCTAAACTATTTAAAAATAATTTTGTTAACTCACCTGCAAAAAAAATTGAAAAATTCTTTGGAGTTAGAAACATAGCACTATACCAAAAAATAATTCATATAAACAGTAGAGCTTATGATGAAGTTATCGATGAGATTAAAGATATTGATGAAAAATATATAACATTTCTAGATTCAGGTTTTGATCATCCAGATAGAGAAAGATTTGATAAAAAAGCTACAGAAAGCCAAAGAAAAGATTATTACAAAGACTTAAAAAAAATTTTATTAAGATTTTCAAAAATTTATAGAAAAAAAATTGTTTTTTGTAGTCATCCAAAATCTAATTTAAGTGTTATAAAAAAACATTTAAAAAACATTAAAGTTATAAAGTATAAGACAAGATTTTATATTTTGAGATCAAAAATTATTTTTTTTCATGAGTCCAGCTCAGCTTTAGATGCAATGATTTTAAAAAAAAAATTATGGTCCCTTAAGAGTAAGACAATGGGTAAATTCTTTGAAAGTAGAAATAACCTGTACCCGAATATGATAAATTGCCCTTCCTCAGAAATGTCTGATTTATTAAAAATAGAAACTAATAAAATAAAAAAAATAATTGAAAACTATAATTTTAAATTTTTTAACAATAAAATTATAAATTATTTAGTTAAAAATCAGCAAAGTTTGAATTATATTAATAAATGTATTTCTAACAAAAAAATGTTTAAACAAAATAAAAATACTATTTTTGGGAGAAAAGAAGTTTTGCATTTCCTAAAAAAAGAAATAATGCGTTGATAAATGAAAATAAAATGCTTATTTTTTTAAAATATTGAATATGAATAGTATAGTAATTAATTTAAAAAAAATAAAAAGCACATCCTTTTGGTATTTTTTTATTAAATTTTTTTTTAAAAATATCTATTTCTTTTTTTGGAGATTTGCACTTAATTTTCATGGATGTGTACTTTATTTTTTATGGTTTATAAAAAAAAGACCATTTTATGATCTTAATGAAAAAAATTACTTAGTCCTTAGAAATGATGAACAATTAAGAAAATTTTCAAAAGAAATATCAAAAAAAATTTCAAAAGAAAAACTTGAGAAATTAAAATCAGATATGGTTAATGGAAATATGAAAACTACTAATGAAACAAATACATCAAAAAATACTTATAAGACTGATATTTTTTTTGAACTCGATAATGAAATACAAAGAAAAATTGTTGAGTTTGCTTCTTCAGAAAAAATGATTTCTACAGCCGCGAAACATATGAAAATTTTTCCAATAATCTCAAGAATAATTTTAAATTATAATATTGTAAATACAGAAAAGCAAAGAGGTGCAATGCTTTGGCATAGAGATGCATTTGGTTATAGAAGTTTAGATGTCTTTATTTCGTTAACAGATGTTGACCAGAATAATGGACCGCTTTCAGTTTTAACAGAGGAAAATAAATTAGGAATTTTTTCAAGAAACAAAAACGAAAAAAATTTTGCAGTAGCGGGTGAACGAGGTAAAATTGATGATAGTAGTGTAAATTCAGAAGGTAAAACTATAAATAATATAGGTGAAATAGGTACTGCGGTTCTAATTGACAGCTATGTTTCATATCATAAAGGAGGTAATTGTAAAAATAAAGAAAGATTGATGCTTAGAATTTCATATCAAGGTGTCGACGCTATTGATTTTAGACCTCAAGGAGATTATTTTATTTTTGATACAAACATACAAAAAAAAAAAATAAAATCTCACTTTAAAAAATTTGTTTTATTTAAAAGATCAAAGATATTAAATGTTTTTAATATTAGATATAAATTATTAAGATTTTATAGAGTTATGCAATATTATAAGAATAACTAATATTTTATTCTTGTAACTTTTCCATTATTAATTGAAAAGATTTTATTACAATTTTTTAAATCATCTTTTGAGTGTGAGATAATTATTATCAATTTGTTGGAATATAATTTAAAAATATTGCTTAAAATTTTACTTTTTGTTTTGGTATCAATTGCATTTAAGGCCTCATCTAAAATTAATACTGAGGGTTGATTGTAAAGAGCTCTAGCAATACCCACTCTTTGGTTTTGTCCTCCAGATATTTTAGCACCCCTTTCTCCAATTGATTTGTTTGAATTATAACTAAACCTTTTGTTTAACTTTTGAAGCTCAACTGTTTTTAGAATTTTATTATACATTTGCCTTTTTATTTTTGGCCTTCCTAATCTAATATTTTCTTCTATTGACTCATCTATAGTTAAAGAATTTTGAGGCACATATCCCAAATTAAGATTTAATAATCCATTTTTATTTTTAATTTTTTTATTATTAATTAATATTCTTCCTTTATAATCGTGAATTAGACCTGAAATAATATTAATTAAAGTTGATTTTCCACTCCCGCTTGGTCCGAGTATCCCAATTTTATCATTATTTTTTAAATCAAGATTAATATTATTTATTATTTTATTTTTAGAAGTTGGATATTTGAACGAAAGGTTTTTTAAACTTATTTTTGAAAATTCAAATTTTTTTGTTTTGGAAAAATTATTTTTTCTATAGAAATTTAAAAAATCATCATTCACTACATTTAGGGCTTTTTGTGTATACATAAAAGTGGTGATATTTGCAAAAATCTTTGTAATTGCTGGCATCATTCTAGATGCTGATAAAACGTATATGGATAATGTTAAAACAATTTCAGTAAATGATGTTTTTGCACTTAACATTATAAAGATTAAAAATATAATTGCTGATATCACCGATATTTCAAGTATAGACCTTGGAATTGAATAAATAAATTTACTTTTAAAGCCAGTATTTGCATTTGTTGAATTGTGTAGATCGTATTTTTCAACAAAAAAGTTTTGTGCTTT
>MDSZ01237621.1_pt1 | contig 11165 bp, 9 predicted proteins | sample 811201 | NCBI WGS metagenome assembly MDSZ01 (sample SAMN05326647, study PRJNA326480) | marine metagenome | isolation source: seawater | place: Indian Ocean: North | collected 2010 | reverse complement strand
TATGGATATTCCAGGTGTTGGTGAAATGTCATTAAGAATAGATGCTTTTTTTAATGACGCATTAGGAAGACCTCCAACTCCAGAAGAAAGAAATAGATTTCTTAATGAATGGAATACAGGATATGATACTTATGTTCAAAAGAATATCGCTGCATATAAAGCAGCTACATACGGTGCTGATATGGAGAGATATTTAATTGAAAATGGTGAATCAATTACTGCTGAAGAAGAAAAAGCTTTAATGGATGACATACAAGCTGGTGGTGATGTATTAACTGGTATTGTTGGTGAAAGAGAAGTTGAAGCAGATTTTATTACTGATGAAGATATATATTACAATACAGTTTGGAATATGACTCAATATACTGATAAAGTAAAAGCTGGTAAAGACAAGAGGGAGCATCAAGCAAATTTAATGAAATTAATAACAGGTAAAATATAATGACTAAAGAATTATTAGATAAACTTTGGAACGCTATTAAGCAAACTAAGTTAAGTCAAACAGAAAGAAAAAAGATATTTGAACAATTTCAATCAACTTTTGATGCTTTGGATATAGATATAGTAAAAAAATTAGACGCTGAAGCTATCTATAATATTCTTCTTGAACAAATGAAAAATTCTGGAGTAAAAACTACAGACATAGAATCTTTTAAAAAAGCATACAAAGCTGAAGCTAAACCTGAAGTTAAAGCTGAAGCTAAACCTGAAGCTAAACCTGAAGCTCCGCCTAAATCAGTAGGTGGTATGGACCCTAGAGTAGTTGCAGCAGAAGCTTCAGAAATAGAGGCAGCACAAAAAGGCCAACCTATTGTTCCTGAAACAAGAGGTCCAAAAATTAATAAATATGAAGAACAAATTCTTAGAAATATTATTGCGGATATTAGGGCTCAAGGTGGTAAAGGAAATCCTAAAATAGCAGCAAGTGTTATAGCTAATTTGCCTCCAGAGATACAAAAGATATGGGAAAAAAATAAAGAGATTGCTAAAACAATGTGGAAAGAAACAGCACCTGCACCTGCACCGTCTACTCAACCACCAGAAACTCCTAATGCACCTGAACCTAAACCTAAAGAAAAAGTAGTATCTGCTAAAAATAGTTATACTTTTAATAGAAAAGTTCAAGGTGACCCAAAAAGAGGTATGCCAGATTACAAAGGTTTAATGCCAGCAGGAGGAGAACCTGGTAGTGGTAATTATGTTAGACCTATTACATTATCTAGATGGATTAATCAATCTGAGTTAGATACAACTAAAATAATAGATGGAAATTTTGCTAAAGCAGGATATGAAGCAAACTTAATTGCTGAAGGATATCAAACTGGATATCTTGTTAAATGGAATAATATAAATCAAACACCTTATGCAATGGGTGGACCAGAAGGTAATAGAGAAAAAATAGAAATACCAGGAGCATCTGATAAACCTCCAGCAAAAGGTGACATTGTTTTAATTGGCCATAATCAAGGAGATTTACAAAAACTTAATATAGAAAGAGATAAACTTCCAGGAGTTTTTGTAGAACTAGAAGACGTTATAGAGTTAGGAGATAATTGGGGGTCAGAAGGTAATAATATTCCTAACTATTCAAAATTAGATGAAATGGCTAAACAATTAGGATGGACAACAGATAAATTAGTTAAAGTAATATATGGTGCTAATGCTAATCCAGCAGCTTTAACTACAGAACAAAAAGAAAAACTAGCTAATGATTGGAATGGTGCTAGTTTTTGGAAATTAAAAGTTATAAAACCTAGTGAAATAAATGATACTTGGGTTAGAGCACAATCTACTACAAGCAAAGAAACACTTGGTGTAAATGCTTTTGGACGACAAGGTCCTTCTTTCAGACACGGTCCTGGTGGTATGGCTCCTTTAGATTATGTTGACCCAGCTGAAGGTGTAACTAAAGCAGGAGAAGCTAGAGATGATTATATAAAATGGTGGGAAGAAAATGAATCTTATCAAGAATGGTGGGAGAGACAACCTATTGAAGGTGATTATAAATGGGAGAGTCAAACTCCACATACAGTTGCTGAATCTTGGGGATTTAACTTTAATAAAATAAATGAATTAGCTGATTTACTACCTAAATTAATGACACAGATAGGGCCTGCTGCAATGTTAGCTGGAGGTAAAGCATTAAGATTATTAGATTATGGTGAAATGGTTTATGGAACTTTAGCTACTGGTATTAATCCTATACTTAAAAAACTAGGAACTCCTGGACAAAAGATGGCTGAGATTGTAGGCCAAAGTAGTAAGATTGGTAAAGGTCCTGCATTAGCTGGTCCTCAAGTTAAAGGAGCTCCTGGAAAAGTATTAAGAGCAGGACAAAGAGCATCAACTGGTTCTGTAGCTAAAATGGCTGCATATGAAAAATATAATTTCTTATATGGTCTTGCTTCTGGTTTAATACTTTCAGCTATGGAAACAATTGGAATTGTTGCATCAGATACATTTGGCCAGAACTCAATTAGAAAAGCGTTAGGTCCTGAATATTTTGATTGGGCTGCTGACAATGGAATTATTGATATGATAGGTCCTTATCCTTTAATGGATAGTTTAAGACAAGCTGAAGCTGAAGGAATATTATCAGATGGTTTTGTTGAAGAGTATCAAGATTGGACTAATGACAAATGGATAAATGTTTTGTATGAGTTTTTAGGTACTGAAGGATATGAAGATATGGAATCAGTTAATGTTGTATGGAGAGATAAAAGATTACCTAAGAATTGGTTAGGTAGTCTAAATGATGTTTTTGGATTACAAAATGACAGTGTAGCTATGAACGCTAGTTTTATTCCAGAAACTGGATTAATGCCAGCTATTAAAAGGTCTCCAATAATTTCGGGTATTGAAATACCATTTGAAAACTGGTTCTTACCTAAAGTAGGATTAGAGGAATGGGTTACACCTATGGAGGAATACATTTACGGAAGTAGTGTATATGATGAGATGAATGAATTAGGTGATATACCAAATGTAGATAATACTGCTTGGTTAGGTAATGCTATGAATGCGGGAGGATAATATGGAAAATGCTGTAATTGTACAAGTAGAAGATACAGATGAATATTACATAAGAGTAGATAAAGGTGGAGTAAGTTTCTTTTTTAAACCAAATGAACAAAATATAAATACCTTGCTAAAAGATTTAGGTGGTGAAGACCCAGCTCAAATGAAAAAAGCAATTGAAACTGTTAGTGAAGAAGACTTTGAAAGTTCTTTTATTGATGATGATTTTCTTGTTTACATGGGTGATTATGATACTGTTACTGAAGATTTTACAACTATATTAAATAATTTAAGTGAGATATCAGCTACTGAAACTTGGTGGGGTAATGCAGATTTTAGAAAGATATACGAAAAAGAATACATGCTTAATGTTAGTAAAAATGATGGTGTATTTAACTCAGACCAATTCTTTGCTTCATTAAAACAAAATGCTGATATTGATAATGCTTTAGGGCCTGGTGTTAAAAGAAGTCAATTTAACAGAGCTGTAGATTATCGTTTAGATGGTGCTGCTTATGAAGAAAGTTTAGAAGTAAAAATAGGTACTGTGTTATCTTCAGCTGCAAAAGCTGGTTTAAATCCAGATACACTTAAAGACAATCCTCAACTAGATAATTCTTTAAGGTTAATTGCTAAAAACTTTAATGATGGTGTGTATGGTGACCCTGCGTTACAAGGCACTATGACTAAAGTTGTACAACAGATTAATGCTTTAATTGACCCTCAAGGAGCAGGTCAGTTTTATACTTTAGATGCCGATATTAAAGCTACATCTGAAGGTATGCAAAGTTTAAATATACTTACAAAACAAGATGAAGTTAAAGAACTGTTAAGTAATTGGGTACCACAAACAATGTGGGGTACTTTTAATATAGGACAAGAAGCAGCTAAGTTAAGAGCTAATCCAGAGTATGAAACAGAATTAATTGAAAAAATGAAAGATGCTAGATTTGCAGAATACTCTATGTATGATAGAGAAACAAATTGGGCAACTATATTAGCTAACAAGAAACAATCTGTTAAAAATATTTGGGGTATAGAAATTGGTTATGATAGTCCTATATTAAATGAAGTTATTAAATTAAATGATTCTGCTAAAGAAGGAGAATATTTAAGAAGTAAAGGTTTAGAATTAGGAATAGATAAAGTAGTAAACGATATGACATTAGGTCAAATGCAAGCTTATGGTGAAGGTATTGTTTCATCAGCAGGATATACGGAGGGATAATGGCAGAATTTTTAGATTCAGCAGCTGGAGTATCAGGAACACAAGTAAAGATATATCATTCATCTGGTGCTACTGCTAATGCTCAGAAATTTAAAAGAAAAGGAGAAGAAAAGTTAGGTTCTGAATTAGACAGAATGTTAGCTACTGGTGAATGGAGTACTTCTCCTTGGAAAGATACTGGAGATAATAAAGGTTATGCAGGTACTGATGAAAGAAATATTTCTGCTGGATTAGATACTGCTAAAGCTTTATTACAACATATGCCTGAAAAGATACAACAAGAATTTGCTAAATCATGGGTTAAATTTGGAGATGTTAATATAGCTAAACAAGCAGTAAGACAAACACCTGCATGGGAAAATGAATTTGGTTTTCTAAAAAGAGATGATGGTAGTTTAATTATGGATGAGTTATCTGCATTAGCTACAAAAGCTACATACAGAGAATCCTTAGCTGAAGTTGGTATTGCTGATGCTACAGCATTTGAAAGTCAATTTGAACAATTAATAAAAGGAGAAGTTTCTGGTGCAGAGTTTCAACAAAGAATAGATACTGTTTGGGGTTCTGTTAAAAACAATATACCTCAAGTAGAAGCAATGTTTAGAGAACAATATAATATAGATTCAGATACTCCTACTATATTTGCTGCTTTAATTAATCCAGATATACAAGATAAATTATTAAAAGGTGAATTACAAAGTTTAACTATTGGTGCAGAAGCTAGAGCTGCTGGGTTTAATAGAAGCTTTAATAGATTTGAATCATTAAGAAAAGCTGGTATGACTCAAGAAAAAGCTAGAGAAGTATATCAATCAGCTGGTACTTATCAAACATTAGGAACTCAAACTGGTACTGGTTTTGATGTAGGTACTGCAGAAGCAGCCGCTATAGGTGATGCTCAAGCACAAAAACAATTAGGTTTACTTGGAGCTCAAGCACAAAGTATGTCTAGCATGCAAACAGGAGCTACAAAAAAAGATGACAAATTCACTGGACTTTTAGAAAGTTAGTGTATAATAAACATTAAGCGTTGCAAGGTCCGCTGTAAATAGACCAGCAAACAGCTTTCAAAGCCTGCGTAGAAAGCTTGTACAAAAACCGCAGAGTAAGGGCTTAAGGTAAAGAGCTACCGAATCTTAAGTCAAGTGTTAAAGGTGGCACCACGGCTAGTTGCCACGGGACTAGTCTGTATAGGTATAGACCGTGTGGAGGTACGAATGAGTGAATTTGACGGTGTAGATAACACTGGCGTAAAAGCAATGCGTGAAACCATTGATAGAAAAAATGAAGAGATAGCTAAATTACAAGCTGAACTTCATGAGCATAATGACGAAAAGTTAAATGTGGCTTTAAGTCAGATTGGTTTAAATCCATCAGCTGGTTTCGGTAAGGCATTAAAACAAGTGTATGATGGCCCTGTAAATACAGAAGCTATCGCAGAGTTTGCTAAGACTGAGTATAGTTATGAGCCAACAGCTGCTAATCAGGAAATAACACAGCCTGAACAGCAACCTGTAGTTCAAGATGATGCTAGGTCTAGAGTAGCGGCACTTGATGCAAATTCTAGTTCAGATGTACCAGCAGATATTCTTGACGAACTTCAGAATATCATTAGTAAGGGTGCTCCTAAAGACAGCATTCGTGCAAAACTTACTCTGATGGAAAACGAAAAGAATAAATAAATAAAATAAGTACAAGCTAAATAAACTTAACGGAGGTTAAAAATGGCAGCAATTTCGCTGACAAACAGCACTATTTACTCCCAGAACGTTAACAACTTTACTGGTGAGTTATTTCGTGTTGGAGGACAAAGAACACCATTTCTCTCCGCAACAGGTGGTTTAAACGGTGGTAAAGTACTTCAATCAACTTTCTGGCAAATACAGACAGCTGATAGTCATGTAATTTCTTCTGAGCCTGATAAGGCAAAAGAAGGTGCTCAACCTACAGAATATTTAGGTAGAGACAGAGTTGCATACACAGGTGTCACACAAATTTTCCATAAAGGTGTGAAGATGACTTACACTGGTATGGCTACATTTCAACATCAAAATCCATTTGATTTGAGTGCAAATATTATTAACTCTTCAGATGGTGATGGAACAGTAACAGCAGGAGATAAATTATCACTTGCTGGTGGTAACCCAATTGTCGATGAGTTCTCAGAACAAATGACATTGGCCCTTGAAAAAGTTGCAAGAGAAGTAGAGTGGTTCGCTTTTAATGGAACATTTGCAGACGGTGCTAATGCAACACCAGGTACAGGTGAGCGTGAAATGCGTGGACTTGGAGAATGGTGTGCATTAAATGCTAATGCAAACAACTCAACAGCTCCTACAGGTGGCGGTGGTAACGTTTACTACTGTGACTCTGAAGGAGACGGCACAGCTGCAGCTCGTGTTATTACATGGGATGCAGTTGCAGAAGGTATGAAGCGTCTTTATGATGCCCATGCACCTATGATACAACCAGTATTATGTGTAACACCTAAACAATTACTAGCTCTAAATAAAGAGTTACTTGCTGGTACCGTTGGTACTTCAGTAGCAATTCTTCCTAGAGATAGAAATATTGCTGGTGTTGATATTGATACTATTGTTACACCATTCGGTGCAATTGGTATGATGTTAATAGACCCTAATATCATGCCTTCCGATAGTGCATTTATTTTGGACTTTGCTTTCATACAACCAGTATTTACCAATATCCCAGGATTTGGTACTGTGTTCGTAAGAGACTTAGACCAAGATGACTATGCAAGAGTTGGTAAAGCAATTTATATGGAAATGGGATACGACTTCGGTCCTAACCAATACCATCTTAAATTCGTTAAAGCAGCTACATAAAAATAGTTAAAGAACTTTGGGAGTTGCTCCACCAGCTCCCATTGTTCTGCTATAGTAAAGAAGATGAATTACAAGAAAGATTTAAATGAATAAGTTAGTTACAGTTACTTATACAGGTAGTGTTACTCAGAGTCCAGCAATTCCAACAGATGGTTTATTGTTAACAGGACTATGGCCTAATACTGCTTTTAATGGAACATCTATTTCTCTACAATGGTCACCAGATGGTACAACATTTTATGACGTAAAAGAAACAGATGGTTCTGCAGTTTCATATACAGTAGCTGCAGATAAAGTTACAAGAGTTGACCCTTCAGGTTGGGCATTTGCTTCAACAGGTTGGTTAAGAGTTGTATCAGGTTCAACAGAAGATACTAGCTCTGCAATAACAGTATTATTAAGAACTAGTTAGGTAACTTCATGAGTATATTAACAATGCTCAAAGAAGGTAGGGCTTTAGATATAGATGCTAAAGGTAGCACTGCTATACAAGAATCCTATCCTGTTACAGAAGCGTTACCTATATTAGAAATAAGAAGTTCTACTTTTGGTATGGCTTTATTTGGTCAATCATATTTTGGTAAATCTATAAAAGGTGAGGATAAACCTGCATAATGAGTACAAATGTTAGAGGATTAATTGATAGAATATATAGAGAATATCTGGAACCAGCAGATGATGTAAACTCATACACAACTGTACATACAACTATAAATTCTTCTGTTACAACAGTTAAATATATAGATAGCTTATTAACTTCTGAAGAAGAAGATGTATTAGATGCAGGTACAGTAATTGAAATTGACCAAGAACTTATGCATTGTACTGCAGTAGATACTGTTAATAACGAAATAACAGTAGTAAGAGCTGTAAGAGGAACTACTGCTGATTCACATGATGCTGGTGCAGTAATTAAAATAGCTCCTGCTTTTACAAGAAAAGCTGTGTTTGATGCAGTAGGAGACCAGATAGCTAACTTATATCCAACACTATATGCAGTAGAAACAAAAGCATTAACTAGTGGTACTGGTTACACTCTTATAGGAACTTATGGTAGTGATGTAGATGATAATAATTATTTAGTAACACCTATAAAAGCTATATCACAATATACAGATTGGCAAGCAGGTTCAGACCAAACAGGTTTAACTTTTAAAGGTGTTGCTGTAGAAATGATAGATTTACCTAATCCTTTTACTTATACTGATGATACTTCAACTGAAAGAACTAAAACATATACAACTGGCCCAGATGTAGTACATGCTGTACAATGGGTAGGTATAGCTGCAGGCCATACTGCTTATGTAACATTTAAAAAGAAATTTAAACAACCAACATCAGAAGGTGAATCATTAGTATCAATAGGATTAGAAGATGAATATGAAGCAATTGTTATGGCTGGTGCAGCTGCACATTTACTTTCTGGTAGGGATATACCTGCTGCTACAAGTGATTTTATAACTGACCAATTAGCTGTTGCTACATACCCTGTTGGTTCTTCATCAAATATTAGAAATGGATTATTATCATATCAAAGGTATTTAATAGAACAAGCTAAAAAAGATTTGAAAGCTAGATATCCTGAGCCAGTAGCTCTTAATCAAATAACTTATCCAACCTAATGCCAAGAATAGCACACGCTGGAGTTGTCAGTAATCCTAAAAGACAAGGGTATGACTTTAGGGTTGATGACTATTTATTAAGAGCAGCAACTACTAGAGAACAACCAATGACTATACAATCTTCTGATGTACAATCACAGGAAATAAATGTTAAACAAAATCCAGAAGACTTCACAAGAAACATTGGCCAAATATATTCAAGAAATAATTTTTCTGGTGGTAGTAATTTAGATTTTGCACATAAAAGAGGAATGTCAGAATCAGACATTAATAAGTTTTGGGATAGTTCTGGAGTAAGTGTATTTAATATTAATAAAGGTAATCCTTATGATATAAATTTATTACACTCTACTGAATTAAAACAAGCATTAGATTCATCAGATGGTGATAATGACTTAGCTGTTGTTGGTACTACTGTTTATGTATCTAATGATAATGTACTATATAAATCAACAAATGGAGGAGACACATGGAGTACGGAAAGTCATGGACTTACAGCTGGATACCATATAAAAGGATTAGCAGCTCACGGAGATTTACTATACATAGCGGCAAACAATGGAAGTGCGGGGGAATTAGAAACTTGGGACGGTAGTACATCTACACAAAAAGTATCTGCTGCGATTTATGATGGTATATGGTCTGTTAAAGGTTTAATGCTTGTATCTGTTGGTACTACATTACATCAATATGATGGTGATACAACAGTAGGTTCAGCTATTGAAACATTACCAGTAGGACAAACTTGGACTGATGTTGTAGATGCTGGTGCAGTTATATTAGCTGTCGCTAGTGATGGTAGAATATATTCTATTAAAGATAATGCTGGTACATTTGCATCTAAAGGTACAACTGAACTTAAAGATGAAATACCTACTTGCATTACTGAATCACAAGGTAAAATATTTTACGGAACTAAAGTACCAAGAACTGATTCTAAAGTTATTGGAAGATTATATAGTGCTGATTTAGTTGCAGCTGATGACCTTTATGTATTAGCTAATCAACAGTTAATTAAAGAATGGAATATTGATGGTGTTGATGCTAGTCCTAATGCTTTGTTTTCAACGAGAGATTCTGTCTATACAGGTATAAAAGAATCAGGTAGTAATTCTTATTTATGGAGATTTTATTTACCTACTGCAGGTATAGCCAGAGACTTAAAGTATGGTGCTAGTGGTACAATTAAAGCTATTGGTAGCATAGATGAAGCTATATTATCTACTGTTCAAGCTAGTGGTGTGTATAAAGAAACAGATAACTATGAAGAAGAAGGTTATATAATAACACCTTTAGCAGATTTCTTTACTGCTGAACAGAAACAATGGGTTGAAGCTTTATTAGAAACAGGTAATATTGAAGCAGGCCAAGAAGTAGAATTATATGTATCTACAGAAATAGCAGCTATTAATGATTCTACACATAGTAGCTGGGATAAAGTTATATTTGACCAACAAGGTAATGCATTAAAAACAGCACAGATGGATAAAATATCTAGGTATGTTACTGCAAAACTTGTACTTAAATCGCAAGGTAATACATCTACACCTGTTGTAAGCTCTATACAAATTAGAGCACTAGCAAGACCAGAATTAGTTGTAGTACAAATACCTGTAAATATTTCTGATAGAGTTGAAAGACCTTTTAGAAAACCATTTACTGTAAAAAATTTAGGTGAAACAATTTATCAATCATTAAAACAAAAAGAAGGTTCTCCTGTTACATTAGAAATTTATGACCCTGCTGAAGTTATTAGAGGAGTAGTTGAATCTATTCAATACCCAATTGACAATAATGTAAATATTGGTAGTGTTACTAGAGTAGCAATTTTAACAATAAGAGGGACAAGACAAACTGTTTCTGCTACAGTAACATCAGGAGATACATTTGGAATAAATGCATTTGGTATTATGAGATTTGGATAAATGAGGTATAATAGAAAAATATGACAGCGTTAGAATCAAACATAGGTAATGCGGTTGAGGTAACACTTGACGCACAATTGAACTCAGGCAGTGGTAATACTACACTTGATATGGCATCAGACCCTGGTATAACTGCTCCTGCTTATTTAGTTTTAAATCCAGATAACGATAGTAAAAGAGAAGTTGTTAAATGGGTAAGCGGTGCTTTTGGCTCTGCAACAATAGAAAGAGATAAAGATAATAAAAACAGTGGTAATGGTTATACACATGCTGCTGGAGACACAGTAAGACAAGCTGTAGTTAAACAACATTTTGAAGATGTACATGATGCTATACAACAAGGTTTTATATTAGAAGATGGCGATGGAACAGAAGTAGAAATTAAACCTGCTGTTGCTTCAGGTGAATATACAGCAAGAGAAATAAAATTTGTTGAAGGTGCAGGTATTGATATTAACTGGAGTGATGTTACAGATGGTACTGATGCAGACCCATATGATTTAACATTTACAGTTGGAGGATTAAC
>MDSZ01188669.1_pt1 | contig 11165 bp, 13 predicted proteins | sample 811201 | NCBI WGS metagenome assembly MDSZ01 (sample SAMN05326647, study PRJNA326480) | marine metagenome | isolation source: seawater | place: Indian Ocean: North | collected 2010 | reverse complement strand
TGCGAATAGATAAAAATCAATTAGAAAGTCTATTCTATCGATAAATTATAAATCAATTAAATCTGTATTAGGATCAAAACCTAAAATTTTTTTCACCATTGGTAAAAAGTTAAACTCCTTAATATACTTCAAATTTGGTATGGACATTGTGAAAGTAATTGGTTCATCCGTAATATATTCATTCTTTAAATAATATCTCATTACCTCATCCATAGCTAAATTATATTCTTCGAATGATTTATGGGCTGATATTAAAAATCCATCAAGATTTTTAGAAACATAAAAAAATGGAGAAAGATTTTTTCTGACCAATTCTGCTGCTTCTTCTCTTTGTTCCATAGTTGTTTTAGCATTAAATTTTCTATATGTAAAGACCAGTATTTTAAAACCTAATTTATCTAAATTAGGTATTATTCTTGGAAATACAATTCCTTGTTTGTGAAATTTTTTCTTAGCATTTGCAACCGTATTTCTTGATACATTGACTTTCTCTGCAATGAATGTATCAGACTCCTCAGGGTATTCTACCAATCCTACTAGTACTTTTTTTTCAGCTTTTGATAGCTTCTGCTTTTTTGTTTTACCGAATGGTATCACTAATTCATTTGAATAATTTGAACTTTCAAAGTTGAAATGTTTAGCAATGATTGCGTCATAATCTAAGAATGCTCTAATTCTACTAATTTCAAAAGGAAATGCTTCTGACCTCATTCCTTCACGTGTCAGAAATTTTTGTTCCGAATACATTTGATAAAATTTTTCTTGATTTTTTGAATATTCTGTAAAGTTTTCAGAAATGGATAGATTAAATGCTTTATTTGACTCTGAAACCACATAGAAATCTTCAACAAATTCTTTTAAGCTATCCCCCGCAACTCTCATTCTTTCCTCAAATGTAGAAAATCGATTTAATTGACCAAACATGATCAAAAATAGTTCAAATCCTATTTTTGGAAAATTAGGTACATAAACCCTCTCAAAAAATCCTTGTTCTCTTAACCTTGTCTTAATACTAGAAAAAGTCGATTTTTTCATTCTAATCATTGAATGAATTGTTTGATCAGTTTCCTCAGGATATTTTATTAATGCCCATAGCACTCTTGACTCATTTTCTGATAGTTCTAATATCTCTTGATCTTCGAAACTTGCACTCATTAATTACTAGTAATAATCATTTATTCAAAAAGTTAGCGGAATATTAAATTTTTGCTTAAATATTTTCCATTATTTTTTTACATTATTGAATTCATCTAAGGCTTTCATAATTCTATCAAATGCTACCCCTAGTCTTTTTTCCGACGTACCACAATTTATTCTTATATGATTTTCTCCATCCGGTCCAAAAGTACTTCCAGGTACAACTTGTACTCCATAATTTTTTAACAAAAATTCAGAAAACGCGATATCATCAACTCTTAAATTAGGAAAAACAAAAAAATTGCTACTAGGTTTTTGTAATTTATATCCATAATCATTAAAATAATTGAATGCGAATTCAGTGATATTTTTACAATGTTTTCTAAACTCATTTACCCAATTTTTAGCATCGACTTCATTTAAGGCATAATTGATAATCAAAGATGAAATCGGAGAAGGACTAACCATTTGTTGTGATGAAATGTATTTTATATTTTCAATATCTGGACCTACATGCATAAAACCGGATCTATATCCTGCTAACCCATATGCCTTTGAAAAACCATAAAGTAAAATACTTCTGTCTCTTATTTTATCAAAACTCCCCATCGAGATATGATCTGATCCAAAACAAAGAGGCTCATATAATTCATCTGAAAATACAAATAATTCATTATCATAAATCACGTCTGCCAAAAATTTCAACTCATTTTCTTTAAACGAATATCCTGTTGGGTTCACCGGATTACATATTGTAATCATTTTTATTTTCTGTTCCTCAATTATATTTAATAATTTTTCTTCATCAATTCCATCCTCTTTTAGCCCCAACCAACTAATTTTGTTTCCATTTTCCTCTGCATGACGCCAAATAGGGTCATAAATGGGTCCTAATGACAAAATATCACCACTTATTTTTGATGCCCATTTCATTGATATGTATATCCCCATCATCGTTCCATCAATTACTTGTATATTCTCTTCTTTACAATTTACACCTTTACTATTCAAATATTTTTCAGCTGTAGTAATTGCTGATTTTAATCCACTTTGATTTTGATAAAAATTAAAACTTTCTTTTAAATTTTCTTTCAAATAATCGAGAACACTTACTGGCCCCTCAAAATCAATATCTGCTACCCCAAGTGATATTCCATTTTCAGGAATATTGTTTCCCCATTTCAAAGGACATTTTTCTCTTAGTTCAGGTACACTCAATAGCTTCATAATTTTCACATAAAATATTCTAATGTATTTATTTTGTTTATTAAATTCAATTATAACATAAAATTTTGCAAATTTTGATCTTATTTCCAAAGTATAATTATAAATTTAATTAATTATTTCATATATGACAAAATTACCATCTATCACTTCCAATAATGGTAATTTTACAGATATTATTTATATTTCAAATAAAGATTATTTATTTTTAGGAACTAATCAAGGTACAATTGAAGTAAGGTCTTCTTTAGATTTTTCAGAATTAGCTATAATTGAACATGTTATTGATAATGAATTTGGCGAACCAATCAAAATTATAGATCCTGTCGTAAATTTATCTTCAACACATGAACAGGATTTAGTTTATGCGTTTTTTGGAACTATTGCATATTGTATTTCAGTCGAAGAATTGAAAATTATTCAAAAAGTTCCTATTTCTGAGCAAGTCGTATATGGCAATATTGGTACAAAAACAGGAGAAATTGGAGTAATCACCGTTAGTGGATATTTGTCTCGTTGGTCACCACAATTTGTAGAACGAATTTCAAGTATGGATTTTCCATTTGAATTATCGAGATGTATACTTTTACATGACAGTAATGAAACTAGAATAATTTTAATAATGCCAAAAGGAAGATTGATATTGGCAAATTTAGATAAAGACCCATATATAATAGAATATGATTATCCAGATTTCACCGATTTATACAAGTATATTACATTTACAAAAACAAATAATAATTACTTACTAATTGAAAACGGAGCATTATCCATTTTTAATTTAAATGATAAACCATCAATACCACATGATTTCTCTTTAGGTAGATCACACATTGAGAACCAAATTCGGGAATTTATCAAATTCCATACTTTTGATGCAAGTAGTAAGAAATATATTTCAAACTTTAGATTGTTAAGACAAAGTCATGATCGTTATTTAGAAGAAATTAAAAGATTAAAAATTAAAAATGAGTTATATCAAAATTATAATTCAAAAGATGATGGGAAAACAATATATTATGCAATAAATGATTTAAAGTCATCTAATATCGAAAAAAATACTACTGCAAGAAGTGTGATCAAAAAAATTTCCTCTCGTCATAACGTCGCACCTAATTTCATATTATTTTCACATAAAAAAAACAGTTCTTCAGATACCATAATTCATGATGCATTACATTGGGAAAACAAATCTCAAAAGATAAATAAGAATCTTAAAACTTTGACCTTATTTTACTTGCTTATTTCATTTTTGTTATTACTTTCTAGCGAATTCATAAATGGCAATATTAATGGTTCGATATTTTCTATATTTACTATCTCGTTAAACTTTACATTCCTCATATCAATATATATGTATCATCGAAGTTTCAAAATACCTAAAATTATCGATATAAAACCTATATTAATTATTATATTGATTTTATGCATCATGACTGTGTTGAATATAGTTTTTTAGATATTAAGATTTAATTCTAATTATTCTCATAAACTCTTTTTATTATTAATTTAACTTAATATTATGATCGAAATTGAAATGAAATTCAAAATTGATCATTCCAAAATTATACCTATCTTAATTAATTTGGGTGCTAGAAATATTAACACTGAATTCAATCATGATATTTACTATAATCATCCTCAAAAAAATTATAAAAATACAGATGAATCCTTCAGAGTAAGAAAAACGGATAATGATATATACCTCACTTACAAAGGTCCAAAATTAAATAATGAATCTAAATCGCGAAAAGAAATAAATGTGACAGTTAATTCTGAAAATATTCATGAAATGTTAAGTTATTTACAATTCCAAAAAGAGGCTGAAGTTAAGAAAACTCGTTCTATTTGGAAATTAGGAAAATATACTATATGTTTAGATTTAGTTGAAAACTTAGGTGAATATATTGAAATAGAATACATACTCCCACAAAATCACAATTTTGAAAAAGAATTAAATCAGATGAAATCATTCATAACTAGATTAAAAATTAATGTAGAAGACCAAATTCTAGAAGGATATTTAGATTTACTGTCAAAATAAAACTTCATCCTCCAATTCTTATCATTTCTCTGTCATCAATCGGTGGTTTATACCTTAATGCTAGAAAATCTGGATGCTCTTTCCATTTTTCATTTATTGCCATTTGAATAAACTTACTTATATTCTCAAATCTTTTTTGTCCATTAAGATATGGTTTAAGATCATATTCTAAATGTCTGTGTAAACAAGGTCTTAATTTCCCTTCGGCAGTTACTCTAATCCTATTACAATTTTCGCAAAAACTTTCAGAAACAGACGAAATAAAACCAATTGTCGCCTTATTTTTGTCTATGGCCCAATATTTTGAAGTTGATGATTTATCCGCAATTTTTAATGGTATTAATTCATTTGAAGATTTTATTGTTTCTCTTAATTCTTCAGAACTTACATAATTATCAAAATTCCATTTATTTCCAGTAAATGGCATTAATTCTATAAATCTTATTGGAATGTTATTTCTCTCTGAAAAATTAATAAACTCATTCAAACTTTTTTTATCATCATTAAAATTTTTAATTGAAACCGCATTAATTTTAACTTCTAAACCGACTTTAATAGCACAATTAATGCCTTCTAATACTTGGTCTAGCTTATTTTTTCTAGTAATTATATTAAATTTTTCATGATTAAGAGTGTCTAAAGATATATTTACTCTTCTTAAACCCGCTTCAAATAATTTTTTGCTATATTTGCTAAGAAGCACTCCGTTTGTAGTCATTGATAATTTTATTTCAGGTAACTTAATCGTGATTTTTTTTATCAATTCAATTACATCTTTTCTCAGTAAGGGTTCTCCTCCTGTCAATTTGATGTTTTTAACATCTAAATCATTAAAAACTTCTATTAACTTAAAAATCTCCGAAAATGTTAATTGTTCTTTTTTATCTAACCATTGTACTCCGTTTTCAGGCATACAATATACACATCTTAAATCACATTTGTCTTGAATTGATATTCTGACATTCTCAATTTTTCTATCGAATGCATCTACCAAATTCATATTAAATTAATAAGTTCTCGATATAAATACATAATCTATAAGGCTCTTAATATTTGCAAAATCTTATTCTCTAAATAATGGTCTGTATCTAATCATATTTTTTTATATCAATAGTTTAGGCTAAAATTATGCAACTTACATTAGACCCATTATGCATTTCATCCAAAAAACTATGTACTCCTTGTCAATCCAAGCTTGAAAATCATGAAATAGGTCAAATTGATATTGAAATTGGAAATATTTTGCTAAATTTTGCAAAAGAAAATAAATATCTAAACACTATCAAAGTTAAAAATATTATCAACTCTCATGATACAGTTTACATAATTTTAGGTCAAGGTGATAAAGAAAAAATTTTACGTGCAGGAGCAAAATTAGAAACCCTCCTCAAGGGATACATCAATAAAAACTTCAATTTTATAGAAACTACAAAAAATCCAAAAAAACTCATTAAAGATTTAATTTCCCCTATTGTACCAATTAGTACCTCCACTATCATGTTACCACCTGATTGGTCAAAAGAATTAAAGGTACAGATCAACAAAACAGAAAAAGCAGATTTACAAATATCCTCAAATGATTTATCTATCATAACCGAAGCTGTATTGGGTTTTTATGCACATTACTCTTACATATAATTAAAGTTACTAATTAAAAATAATAACTTACATCTGATTTCATAAGTTCTCTAAGAACTATGGTTGCATATTGTCCATTTTTTAATGAAAATTCAATTAATAGTTGATCATCCTTTAATATCTCATAATGAAATAACTTAGGGTATATGTATAATAATCTCGATGAATGTCGAACATCCTCTAAATCCTCATTCACATCAATAGAAAATTTATCGAATACTTTCTTCCATATTTTATTTAAAGGTGCATTCCAATGATGAGATGGTAACGCTATTTCAATATTCTCATCAACAAGCCTTTCACCTTTAAGTGTATTTTTTTGTCTTCCCCTATAGCTAATATATTCATTAAACAATTGAGAAATGAATGAAGATTTCGCCAAATTAATTAAATAATTAGGTAGTTTTCTTATTGCTCCTTCAAAATCATCTTTTTTATCAATTAAATGAAGTAATAATCTTTTTTCTAAATATGGCACTCTATCCCAAACTTCAAGTAATTTTTTTGGCCTTTTGAAATCTCTCCAATTCTTGCGGAATAATTCATCATCATAAATTGACTCCCCCCCTAAAAAAATATTTACTGCATTTTCATAATTTTTGAGTATAAGTTCCCTTCCTAACATTGAAGTAATTGGTCTATATGACCCAAATCTTTGATACCCATAATAATTCAATATTCCACCTTTGCAAAATTTTTTAAATTCTTCAATGGTTTTTCGACTTAATTTCGTACAATTTTTTATAATAATTTGAAAATAATTTCCTTTCATATGCCCCGGAAATAATCCATCTCTTTTATATCTCAAATTTCTTATTTTTAATTTATCTCTTAGTAACTCTCCTTCTTTGATATTTTTTTTTGGATTAAAAATTGCAACCAATTGAATGATTTCAGCCTTAGCATCTTTAATTCCAGCAGTGGTAATATCTTTTTCATTTACCCCAAAATAATCTGACAGGAGAAAAATCATTTTTCCATGATCGATATTTTTTCTCCAAATATCTATCCAAAGGAACATTCCAGTTTTCTCTAACTTATCATTTTGTGTTACACTATCAAAATCTATCATAATATCATTAAAATCGATTTCATTTACTTTGAAATCAGATGGAGATATTTTCAATCTACCCTTTATACCCTCAAACTTGAAATCATAATCATTAATGCTAAATATTTCATCATTTATCATATCATATCACAAAAGTTTCAAATTTTTAGTTATTGGATCTATATATTTCTCTGGTGCTGGTCCTAATGCTACAGCAGTCGCAGTACCAGGTGGTAATTGAGTGTGACCTGCATCATTAATATAAGACCTTGGAATTTTAGCTTTAGTTCCCAATTGATATATTCGATTTAATTCCTCCTCACTATCAACTTTCAATACAATTTTCCCCATTCCATGTTTAAACCAATTCTCGTACCAATTTTTCTCCTCTCTTTTTGCATTTAACGCTGCCATTAATGATGCATGGGATGATTGTGCTGCTATTTTCCCTTTTCCCATTTTTAAATCATTCCTCACTATGATTACCTGTTTCAATTAGCTCACTTATTTCAACCATAAAATCGTCATTTATTAACTAAATTACTTGTCAAACACTATTTAGTTTCAATCGCAGGTGTTATATGAAATCCATCCAATGTAAACATAATGGATAGTGACAACTTTGATTTAATTGTTATTGGTGGATCTGCTAATGGTTCACAAGCCGCATATATTGCAGCAAAAAATAAATTAAATGTAGCAATTATTGAGGAACATGATTTCATAGGTCTACCAGAACATTGTTCCGGTCTTTTTTCATACTCAGGATTAAATCAATTAAATTCTATGCCACCAGAAGATATCATATTCAATAAAAATATTTATGGGGCTAACATCGTTTCACCAAATGGAAAAATATTTTCAGTTAGAAAATCAGACCCTCACGCGATTGTTTGTGATAGGGCTGCCTTTGATAAATTTTTGCTAAATCGTGCAATAGATGAAGGGGCTAAAGTTTACCAACCTTACAAGGCAATGAGTGCAAAAAGATCTAATAAACAGATCTATTTAGATATTAAATCAAAAAACGGTGACACAATTTCTTTAACAACGCCTTTAGTCATTTCTGGAGAAGGTATAAGGGGATCTATTGCAAATCAACTTGGTTTAATTACTCCTCCAAAAAATAAATTTGTCAATGCTGCACAATTTTACATGACAGATCTGAATGAAATTAATCAAGAAATGGTTGAAGTCTACCAAACCCAAAAATATGCACCCGACTTTTTTGCATGGATTATACCTATGTCTAATACAACTGCAAAAATAGGATTAGGAACTTCAAAAAAATCTGCAGCAAAAGAATTAGAAATGATTATTAAGAAACATGAAATCCTAAAAAACAGATGTGAAGGTTCAGATATAACTAGAGTCACTGCAGGACGTATTCCAATTACTGGACCCATAAAAAAAACATATACTGATAATTTAATGTTAGTGGGTGATGTTGCAGGTCAAACAAAACCAACAACTGGTGGTGGAGTTGTATTGGGGGGTTTGGCAGGTCAAATTGCAGGTCAAATTGCAGTACAATGTAAACTAAAAAATAGATATGACTCAAACTTCCTAAAAATATATCAGAAAAAATGGAAAAAAGAAATGTATTCAAATTTGAAAAGAATGTTATTGGTTAGAAATTACATGAATAATCTTTCAGACTATGATGTGAATATATTATTTAATAAATTAGAAAACAAAGGTATAATACAAGACATCGAAAATTTAGGACATATAGATAATCAAGGGGTTATTGTTAAAAAATTCATGCGAACACTTTCACTATATCCTTTTTATTTTCGAACTTCTTTTAAATTAATCAAAAGCTTCTTTTAATTCTTGTTTTGTAGTTATCCATTGACTGGTAAAATCATCATAAATTTCTTTTTTCCAAACAGGGCTGTTGTTTTTATATTCATATATTGCTTCCTGCATTGCGATAAAGCCTTCTTTTCTATGCTCTGAATAAATTATAATGAATACAATTGGATCTCCTATCGCCATTTTTCCTTTCAGATGAACAATCCTAATTCCATGCAGATTATTATTATTTCCAATTTTATTCGCAATTTTTCTCATAATTTCATCTGCTTTATCCTCCCAGGTTTCTATTTCGACTCCTATTACTTTTTTATCTGATTTAATGGATGTCTCTCTGACCAACCCTATAAATGTCAATACAGATCCCACTTTATTGCCTACTTCCATACTATTTTGTAACTTAATTAAATTCATATTACTTTTAATATCTATCCAACCGTCATATTTCATTAATTCTCACCTATTATCTCTATGATATGATTTATGATTTCACTTATTATTTTCATTCCTAATCTTACAGCATTTTTTGAACCAGGTAATGAAAAAATTACCGATTTTCCTGATACTCCTGCTGAGGCCCTACTCATAATTCCCTTGTATCCTATTTCTTCAATACTCTTTCTTCTAAATTCTTCACCAAAACCCATGATTATTTTTTCATATTTTGCATTAAGCACCTCAAAAGAATTATCTCTATTTGATATACCCGTACCACCAGATATTATTATTAAATCAGTATTATTTTTTATCTCGTTATCTAAAATATTGCTTAATACATCTTTATCATCTGGACTATATATTTTTTTAATTTTGGTTATTTTCATATTTTTTAATTTTTCTATAATTATATCACTAGATTTGTCTTCTTTGAGATCTCTCTCACCATTAGCTAACGAATCTGATGCAATTACTACCATTACATTTATGTCATTTATTTTTATTCCATCATGTTCGCCCCAACTCAAAATATCAACTCTTAATTTTTTTAATCACTACAATATCTGTAATTTTTGCCGAATCATAACTTCCATCTTTCAATTTTTCAAATCTTTTCGATAAGTCAAAAATTGCCAATAAGCTATTCATTACTCCTGCAACTGCTTCAATTTCAACTCCTGTTCTATTTAATGTTGTAACAGATACAAATACTTCAATATAATTTTTATTAACCTCGAAATTTACATCTACATTAGATATGGTTATTGGATGACACATAAATACCATTTCTGGCGTTTTTTTTACTGCATGTATCGCAGCCAACTTCGCATTTTCTAAAACATCGCCCTTAGGATTAGTCTTTGAAAGTATATGACTCATTGAAATATCACTTAGATAAATTCTCCCCTTGGCTTTGGCTATTCTTTTTTGTATTTTCTTGTCTGATATATCGACCATTCCACTTATGCTCTCTTTGATATCATCTATTCCCATTTTATCACCGATAATTGTCTTTATTTTTTTAATTGATTAATTTATTGATTTATTCAAATTTCTTACCAATCCAGAAATATTATCGTCTATTTGATTTTTATGCTGTTGATATGTAATTGATTTACCCGCATTTACTCCAATTTCTTGCATTTTCAATAAGAACGGTCTTCTTACAAAATTTCTCCCTGATATACCGAAATATGCATTCATAGTTTTTCTAAACATTCTAGATAGTGCTTCATTAATCTCACCAGAAGAGACTGATTGTCCATTTTCTCTAAAATATTCTACATCTACTTTCTGAACAAATTTATGTTTGCTAAAGCTCTCTCCATCTTCTAATTTTAATAATTCAAGTAATAATGCAGAGCTTATCTGTCCTGGTTTTGAATCTAAATATAATATGATCCTTCTTTTCTTTTTAAAACTGTGTCTACTTTTTTCTATCCTATCTATCGCCATAAAACTATTTTTACTATATATTATTGATAGAGCTCCAATTACAGGTCCATTTTCTACTCCTTCAGTCATGACTTCATCTAAGAATAGTCGTCGACCTGAAGCATGTTGGTAAAGTGGTTTTTGAGCTTTTTCGGATGCAGCATGAATAGTCGATTGTATATCATTCGACAATTTTTTTATTGCTTCTAAATCAAAGGTCATGTTAATTCCCACATACGATATTCGTACCAATTTATACGTATTTTATTCAATAATGGTCGAATACATAATTTATATGACGAAAATGTTTATAAAAATTTTGAATATATCAAAGCATAATCAACTAAATATTTGCTAAATGTATAAAATTTTGATACTACT
>MDSZ01082208.1_pt1 | contig 11165 bp, 5 predicted proteins | sample 811201 | NCBI WGS metagenome assembly MDSZ01 (sample SAMN05326647, study PRJNA326480) | marine metagenome | isolation source: seawater | place: Indian Ocean: North | collected 2010 | reverse complement strand
GGTCAATCATTGCGTTCAATTGTTCCAAGGTTACGCTGTTGTTCGTCATGTCTTCGAATACCTCCTGAAGTGGGCGCGAAGAAGAATGGCCGCTGAGTTGACGACCACAAGGGTGCCGAGCAACACCAGTGAAGCACCGGCGGCGGCAACTTTGAACCCGATGGCAGGCATGTCAGTCCATCGGTAAACTTGAACAGGGAGGACCGTGTAAAACCCACGGTCATTTGAATCCGGGCCAACGTACTCTGAGGGGTCGGAAGAGAACGGGCCACGGTCGGCCCACAAAGGCATGTTCTGAAGATGAGGTTCAATGCCAGGGAACCAAGCAAGAAGGCCATCAAGTGAAGGGGTAACTTGGTAGGAGACGTAGAAGAACGCATCGGGTTCTGTGAAGACCGATGCGACGGCCCCGACCAGAATGAGGGGGGCGGCCTCGCCCATGATACGGGACATTGCGAGGATGGTTCCGGTCATCATCCCGGGCATGGCATGAGGGAGAACGTGGTCCTTGGTCCCCTGCCACTTTGTGCAGCCCAAGCCAAACGCACCGTTGCGCAATGAGGGGGGCACCGCTCGTAGAGCCTCTTGAGATGAAATGACGATGGTCGGCATGGCCATGGTCGCCATGGTCATTCCAGCCGTCATGACCGTTCCGCCAAGACCCAAGCCGATGCCGCGATCGGTGAGGAACATGGCCAGCCCAAACAGACCGAAGACAATGGCTGGGACGCCCGCAAGGTTCGTGATCAAAGCCTGAATGGTACGGCGCAAACGATTGTTTGGAGCGTATTCCTCCAGCCAAATAGCGGCACCAATGGACAGCGGTATGGCGAACAACATCGTGTAGCCGACCACGTAAACACTCCCCCAGAAGGCCGCACGCAGTCCGGCCTTGTAGGGTTCGGACGAGGTGAAATCGGACCAAACGAACGGAATATGAACGGAAATGGGGATGGAGACCAATGCAATGGTCAAGGCTACAAGGGTCGCGGTCATCCACCCCTGACGGCCTTTCACGACCAATTTCAATCGATCATGTTGGATGTTATCTGTCCGGGTGAGTTGCAAACCGGCGAGAAGCAGTCGTTTGACCCCTGACATAATCATCAACAGCGTAATCGCCCCAACAAGCCACCCTTCAACCAGCACCCAGTGAAGAGCGATGTAAATCATGATGCCGCTGAACAACAAGAGGCCGAGGTCGACCAGGCCGTCGGCGCGAGGGACTCGGGTCTCTGGGCGAATACCAAGAATTTCAGAGACCGAGACAAGGAGAGCGATGCCAGACATGATCATCACGGCCCCGCCGATGGTGAAGGTGAACGGAATCAACAGCGGCTGTTGATTCTCGGCAAAGGTACTGAAGAAGAGAGAGGTGCTGAGGATGAAAAATCCAAGACGGAATCCGATACCGACCAAGCGACCGATGACCTCTGCGGCAAACGAGCACCACGACCATGGGGTCTTGACATCTTTTTCATATTCCTCGCTACCGAGGTTCAAGAACAAAGATCGAAGCCTCATCAGCAGTTCATTTGGTTTCCTCATGATGAGAAGCAAGCCTCCCAAACCAAGCATGCTCAGCAACGGAAGCACAGGGTCTCGTTCCTCAAACATGGCTTGACCCCCTTCGAATCGCTCAGGAGCAGCGCATTTTTCCAACCAGATGAGTTGGTCAAGGTAGCGGACCTGTTCGCACCATGCTTGGGCGTTGGTTGGGGGCGTATCGGTCATGGCCCGGGCTTGTTCGCAATCAAACGCCGCAAAGGAAGGGTCGTTGGCTTTGTAATTCTCCCCACACTTGAGAACGGCAAGTTCACTGGCATGCGTCCACAACTCGGGGATGTCCGCCAGTGAGTTTGCTCCTGCGAAGGCATCCTCGGCGGAATGGCCTTGCCCGTCGATGAGGTTCGGCACCCCATCGCCGTCAATGTCGCGATCATTGACGCCGTCGTGAACACCGTCGCCGTTTTCGTCGTTCGCTGAGATCCAAGCCGAGTGACTCAACGGTTCAGAAGGATTGACGAAACGTCCCACGCCTGGGCAATGCTCCGGATGGCCTTGGACGGGGTTTTCATCGTTGTCAGCGTCAATGTCATCATCGCAAGCATCAACGATCCCATCGTTGTCAAGGTCTTGATCGTTCACAAATCGGAATTGAATCCAATCGACAGGGTTGCCAAGGGCAAACCCGCCGATTTCATTGTACGATGTTTCACGTGCATCAGCTGCTGGGCCACCGGTTTGAACATAGGTGACGGTGTAATTCATCGTGTGACTGATGAAGAGCCAGTTGGTGCTCAAACCACCCGAGGGTTGCAATTGGATGTGATGTTGATCGAAGTCACCGTCGACGATGGAAACGAAGGCTGCGGATTCACCTATGCTGGTCACCGCAACGGTCAGTTCAATGGTTCGAGACCGTCCTGAATCCGCCGTGGCCTCCATCGAATAGCCGCGGTCGTTGGTGAATTCGCCAATCACAGCAGAACCCACCTGTCCCGATGTCAAAATGTACGCTGAAGTTTCAGCTTTTGTACAGAATTCAGGAATGAAGGCCTCAATGCTTTCCTGTGGCTTAAGGATGGTTTGCGGAATGTCGGCCAGGGAAACCGTCGTCCACGAGCGGGTGGATTTGTTGTACATGCTCGCTTCCTCGATGGAAGAGAACGTGGAAACGCCGGTCGCCGTTCGGTTCAGCCACAAATCACCATCCCCACGGAACAGCGGCTCAACAGGGGTGTAATGAATCCAGAGTTTCCCATCGGCGAAGGCCTCTGGATACGGTGCAATGAAATCGAGGACCCCTGCAAGAAACACATCATCGTCAGCCGGCTCCCAACGGAGGCCCTTCCAGACCCATCGGCTTCCATCATCGCTGTCGACCCAAAAGTCACCCATCCCCGGGGTAGGTGCAACGGACCGATTGAAGATGTTGATCCGGGTTGATGAGCCGGTGTCGTAGGGGAGGCCTGCTTGTTCTTGGCCTGGGAGAAGGTCAATGATGGACCACGGTTCAACCGGTTTGTAGGTTGTTGGTGCCACGCCTGCGTCGCACAACGCACGCTCAAGGTCCTCTTCGAGGTCAAAGGTGCTTTCTCCAGCCAACGATACAAACCGTTCTCCATCGTTGTTGAACGCCTCAAAGAAGGTCTCGGTCCACGAGGCCTCGATGGTGACGTTTGAGCGGGATTGACGCAAATCATCCGCCGCCCAGGACGGGTTGTAGGTTTCAGCCTTCCAGGAAAGTTGGGTTTGTGCCACCGTCTTGATAGGATAACGAACGCCGTCAACCTCGATTTCTTCCTCTGGAACGAATGCTTCTTCCGATATTTGAGACAGCAGCGTGACAAGGGCGATGCCGCACATGACCGCGATGGATACGAAGACGGCCTTGCCAATTTTCGCCGTCATGTAACGCCGAGCAAGGGAACGTTGTGGCAAGTGAATGGTTCCAAACAGGCTTGGTCGAGCGTTCTTTACCTCCGCCTTTCCCTCATCCTGAGGTTCAACTTCTTGCTCGGTGGATTCACTCAATCGTAAGCCTCCCGGAAGCGAGTCATGATCTTGTGACCGACCATGTTGAGGCCAAGGGTGATGGCAAACAGGTAGAGGCCAACAGCGAACAACGAATAGTACGGCGTGGTGCCAATGGGAAGTTCGCCACCGATTCGCTGAGCAATGTAGGCGGTCATGGTCTGAGCCGAGCGGAACATGTTGTCTGAGAACGTGGCCAAGGTTCCGACTGAAAGCGTAACGGCCATGGTCTCACCGATGGCTCGAGAAAGAGCGAGAATGATGGAGGCGAGGATGCCCGAGAGAGCGGATGGCATGGTGACCCGCGCCGTGGTTTCTGTGGTGGTGGCGCCCAATGCATACGATGCCTGCCGAAGGCTGTCGGGAACGGCCCGAAGCGCGTCCTCAGAAAGGGAAGCGATCAGAGGCGTGATCATGATGCCGACCACAATGGCTCCGTTTAAGGGATTGAACAATTGTGGCTCTTCTGAAATCCATCCGCGTTCCAAGAACACGGTGCCGAGGTCAACCACCAGCGGGGCGATGACAACGAAAGCAAAGAACCCGTAAACAACAGAAGGGATACCTGCCAGCAGTTCGAGGATGGGTTTCACGATGTTGGCCGTCCTTGGGCTGGCGTATTCAGAGAGGAACACGGCGGTGCCCAGTCCAATCGGAATGGCGACAACCAGGGCGCCCAGCGCGACCTGAAGCGTGGTCTGCAAGAGCGAGTTTACACCCATGTGGAGGTCAGACGTCACCGTGACGGTTTCACCGGCGGACCGAACATCCGTTTTCCACCATGTCTGGGTGAAGAACTCCCCCAGTGAGCCGTTCACACGAGCAACGACATCGAAATACATCAGTGCAAAGGTCACGATGACAACAACATAGAGAATGGCTCTTGTATCGCCATCGATGGTAGCCCATCGAGTGTTGCCAGTTTGGTTTCGTGAGTCTGCCATGGCGGTTGTCAACGCAACAAACGACAACGCCAATGCGATGGTGTGACCGGTTTGGACCGAGTAGAATTCTACGAGGACAAGGAACAATGAGAGTGCAGCCAGGCAGGCGATGGAGACTGGAATTTTACGATCCAGTCGCCAACCAAAGGCGACCAAAATCAAACAGACCACGCAAAGAAGGATGAGAACGCTGGCCTGAGGTGGAGCAAGTAACGACATGAAACCGATGGCTGTCAACACAAGCGCATTCAATCGAAGAGCTGGAGTCCACCGGTCGATGCGCTCAACGGGAATGGACTGGAGCCATCCTGGACACAGGAGCGTCGCAATCACGACCAACAAGGTCAGCAGGCCCAAGAACAATCCAACCATGTCGGCATTCGGGTTGTAAACGTCGTTGTCGTAGGGATTAGGGATGCCATCACCGTCAATGTCTTCGTCGAGGTAGTTCGCGATGTTATCACCGTCAATGTCGTTGTCAAGGAGAGTCCCTGCACCGTCAATGGCGTCGTTTGCGACCCCGTCTTCGTCAACGTCTTCTTGGGCGGTTTCATTCCAGACCCAAAGCGTGACCCACCAAGCTCGAGCGAGTTCTGGGTTCTGTTCGTGGAGGATGAGTGCGCCCTCATTTTCGTAAATCAGGCTCAGAGGAACTTTCGGATACGCTTCGTCCCACATTGAGGGATTGGCTTCGAAGTAATCAATGAGGTATGTACGGTCCTGGTCTAACGCAGGACCCGTTATGCTGGTACCGTCTGCTTGCGAAAAGGTTGAACCTACACGACCGCTGTCATCATTGTAGGATTGAGAGTCCTCGTCCCATTCGAACCGGTCGATGAACGGTTCAGCAAGGACCACTTCGTGCTCCATGTCCCAACCAACAATGCAGAAAGCATCAAGCCAGAGCGGGTCAGAGAGCTTGCCGTCGTCATAGATGGCGGCTTCTTTGATGCCCGCTTTCACGTCTTCGTGCCAGTCCTGAGGCGGTTTGTACGCGTCAACGCCGCATCCAAATCCTCTGTAGAACTTTGAGCCAGACTCAAACAGGACAAAGACGATACCGGCTGTAATCATGATAACCGTTGCTGCGAGAGCAAACAGGACAACCCCGGGGGCGGCCTCCTCAACACGGCCACGCCACCGCATGGATCCCGCTCCGCCTGATTTGGACCGACGGGGTCCATCAAGGGCGGGCTTCTCCGAAACGGTTGATTCAGCAGAATCTTTCGGACTGTCTTCCACAGACATCAGGAAGCCTCCAATCCTGTTTGGTCAATGACCTGCGCTCCGAACCAACGAGCCAGGAGTTTACAAGCGCCCATGGTCGATCTCCTCATCACGCCGTATTGGCGTTGAGAGGTCAGCCTTCAGGCTCTTGCTTATTCCTATATAGTCTATTGATACGGTGTGCTATCCCAAGAGCAGGCGGCCGGGCGCCCCCGGCCGCCCACAGTTGGGTATTGACCGATGTCAGGTTCAGTACTCGCCTTCTGCGGCAATGCGGCGGTGCATCTCTTGCCAGGTGGCATCGTCGAGTGGGACGTAGCCAACTTCAGAGATCACAGCCGTTCCGTCGCCCGAGAACGCCCAGTGGAGGAAGGAGGAAACAACCTCCCACTTGTCGTTGTTCACGTTCATGAACAGTGGGCGAGAGAGCGGCGAATACGATCCGTCTCGAACAGTGTTTGCGTTGGGTGCAACGGCCTCTTCTGGTGCGTCTGCGACGCCGTGGGTCATGTTATCCACGATCGGTGCAGCACTGAGCGTGGCTTGGTTCTCGGCGTAGTAGGCAAAGCCAAAGTAGCCAATGGCGGCCTCGTCGCCGGTGATGGTGTTCACCAGGACGTTGTCGTCAGAGGACTGTGTGCCCGTGCGGAATCCTGCAGCGGCTTCGTCCAAGACTTCTTCGAAGAAGTACTCGTAGGTACCAGAAGCTGCATCAGGGTAAGCAAGAACAATCTCGGCATCTGCGCAACCTGCGTCAAGTTCTGACCACTTGTGGGTCGTGTCGTCGCCGTCGCCGTTGGGCGTGATTGAAGACATGTCAAGGCCCGCAGCCGTCAATTCGGCGCTGGTCTCAGCAGAGAACATCCAGCGAAGTTGACCGACGCTCAAGCCACCGAGGGTGCTCACACAGGTCTCTGCGGCGCTTCCCTTCTTCATGACCACGGACAAACCGTCAACGGCCACCACGAGTTGGGTGACGCTGATGGTGGTGTCGCCGACGAGGCAGTTCAACTGACCGTTGGCATCAACGACGCCTTCGGTCGCCTTCCAGTCTCGGGACATGTCGCCGATGTCAACGGGCGTTCCCTTGGCAGAGTTGGCACAAACACGACCGGCACCAGAGGACGAGCCACCAGATTCGACCGTGATGGTGGTGTCGGGACAGAGGGTGTTCGCTTGGAAGTCCTCAGCCCATGCTTCGGCGAGCGGCAACACGGTGGAGGAACCTGCAATGGAGATGCTCTTGGCACCGCCACAGAAGTCCTCGTCAAACCATTCGCTGTTGCCAGCGGCCGTCATGCCAGCGAGGTAGAGCCAGCGACTCATGAACATCTGAGCCTCTTGGTTCTCGTTCAAACTCACGTAGCCGACTTCACCAACCTTGGACTGGCCGGTCTCGGTGAACAGGCCGAAGTGCATGAACGGAAGGGTGTCTTCAAGGGTCGAAGCATCGATGAGGAGGTTCATGAAGAGCGGTCGAGACAAGGGGTTGTACGAACCGTCTCGGACGGTCGTGGCGTCTGGAGCCACGAAGTCGCCATCGCTGTTCTTCACGGGCAAGGCCGTCAAGGTTGCCAAGTTCTCCTGGTAGTAAGCGTAGCCGAAGTAGCCGACAGCGGCTTCGTCGCCGGTCACCGTGTTCACGAGCACGTTGTCGTCCGAGGACTGTTGTCCGGAACGGAAACCTTGCTCAGCTTCGTGGAGCACAGCCTCGAAGAAGTACTCGTAGGTACCGGATGCAGCATCGGGGTAAGCCAGGGCGATCTCAGCGTCGGGGCAAGAAGCGTCGAGTTCGGACCACTTGTGGGTGGCATCGTCGCCATCACCGTTGGGTGTCACAGCCGACATGTCAAGGCCAGCAGCCGTCAATTCAGCAGCGGTCTCAGCGGAGAACATCCAGCGGAGTTGGTCAGGAGTGACGCCGCCCATTCCGGAGACACAGGTGTCAGCGGCGCCGCCTTTCTTGACCACGACCGAGAGGCCGTCGATGGCAACTTGGAACTGCGCAGCGTCGCGGGTGGTGTCGCCGACCAAACAGTCGAGGACGAAGCCGTTGGCTTGGCGAGAGGCTTCGGTAGCCTTCCAATCACGGGACATGTCGCCGATGTCAACAGGCGTACCCTTGGCGGAGTTGGCACACACACGTCCGGCGCCGGAGGAGGACCCGCCCGACTCAACGGTGACCGTGATGTCCGGGCACTCTTCTTGGTAGGTTTCTGCCCAAGCCTCAGCGAGTGGGAGAACCGTTGAAGAACCTGCGATGCTGATGGAGCCTGCGGGTCCGCAGACCACGGGCTCCTTGCCAGCGAGACGGTTTTCCATCTCTTCTTGCTGGGCATCGGTCAAAGCGACATAGCCCACAGAGTTGACGAGGAGATCGCCGCCGTCGCCAAAGCCGAATTCCAAGAATGGAACGGTCTTGGCAAGGGAGGCTTCGTCATCGAGGAGGTTCATGAACAGAGGTCGAGAGAGGGGGTTGTAGGTGCCGTCAGCCACCGTGGCGGAGGAAGGGGCGACCATGTTGCCTGCACTGTTCTCGACAGCGGCGGCCGTCAAGGTTGCCTGGTTCTCAACGTAGTATGCGTAGCCGAAGTAGCCAATGGCGGTCTCGTCGCCGACAAGAGCGTTCACGAGCACGTTGTCGTCCGAGGACTGCTGGCCGGAGCGGAAGCCTTCTTCGGCTTCGTGGAGGACTTCTTCGAAGAAGTATTCGTAGGTGCCAGAGGCAGCGTCGGGGTAGGCCAAGGCAATCTCGGCGTCGGGGCAGGAAGCATCGAGTTCAGACCACTTGTGGGTCGTGTCGTCGTTGTCGCCGTTGGGGGTGACCGCAGACATGTCGAGGCCGTCAGCCGTCAACTCGGCCGCTGTCTCAGCGGAGAACATCCAGCGAAGTTGGTTCACGGTCAAGCCGCCCATGCCGTTGACACAGGTTTCGGCAGCGCCGCCCTTCTTCATCACGACAGAGAGGCCGTCCATAGCGACGACGATTTGTCGGGCGCTGCGGGAGGTGTCACCGACCAGGCAATCCATGGTGTAGCCATCATCGCCTCGGTTGGCCTCAGTAGCCTTCCAGTCTCGAGACATGTCGCCGATGTCAACAGGAGTCCCCTTAGCGGAGTTGGCGCACACGCGACCTGCACCGGAGGAAGAGCCACCGGATTCGACCGTGATGGAGATGCCGTCGCAGGCCTCCTGGTAGTGTTCTGCCCAGGCCTCAGCCAGCGGCAGCACCGTCGAGGAGCCGGCGATCGAGATTGACCCATCGGGCCCACAGACAACTTCGCCGACATCAATGGTGTCGGTGGTGTCCGTCGTGTTGGTGTTGTTCGTGGTGTCCGTGGTGTCGGTGGTGTCCGTCGTGTCGTCGGTCGTGTCATCACCACCAAGACAGCCCGCCATTGCGGAAATCATCATCAATGCCACCAAGGCAAGCGCTTTTTTCTTCGTTGTTTGGATACTCATCGTACTCCCTTCGACCGCTGGTAGCACCTATGGGACTAATCAAAATCCTCCATACCGTCATTAGAACAATATAGTAATATATATGAATAAATAGAATAGATTCCATATGCGTAAGGGGCTAGAGTCCTACGGAGGTTCGGCCAACATGTCCCAGGAAAGCAAAGTTGAGTTTCGCAAACTGCAGGTCACCGGAGGTTCAACCTACATCGTGAGCTTGCCCAAAAATTGGATTAAAGCCAACAACTTGAATCCTTCCGACATCGTCAGCGTCGAGCAGCTTCCCTCTGGGGAAGTCCAGATCACGCCTCACGAAGTAAAAGAAACGAAGCGTACGGTAACCATAGATCTCGCAAAATACCCTACGAACTCGCTGTATGACTGTTTGATTGGCGCCTATGTTTGCGGTGCAGACACCATTAACGTCGTCCGAAACGATGGGATTGGTTCAAAAGATCGAAGAGTCGTTCGCCAGTTTCTCCGAGAGACCCGTGGCATGGAAATTTCAGACGATGAAACAAAATCACTCACCATCGTGTCGCTGCTCAACCCGAATGAGCTCCCGCTCCAAGTAAGTCTCAATCGAATGTATCTGCTTGTTACGAGCCTGGTTGAAGATGCGTTGGCTGTGCTTAATGGAGAGGATTACGACTTGCTATCGGATTACGACGACCGTGAGCGACAGATCGATGCTCGGCGGCTCCTGATTGACCGCCAAGTCGCGATGGTGCTCCAAAATCATCAGATCGAACGAGAAATCGGAATTAATCGCTACAGCGCCATGGAGCATTCAGTGATGGCGCACTACTTTGAGCGCATGGGCGACCACGCGAACACCTTGGCTCGCCTTGTTGTTGAACAGAAAGGAGAGATGAAGTTGTCAACTTTGGATGCCCCGCTGTCCTTCCTTCCTGTCTGGCTCGGTGCCCTTCGTGATATTGTCCGAAACATGTACTCCAAAGAAATTCGAGTGCTCACCGAAGGAAAACAGAACCTTGCAATTGCGATTGCTGAACTCGGGGAACACGAAGAAAAATTGATGGCAACCAGCAAACAACACAGCGAACTTCTGATCGAATTTAGAATCTCTGAAATTGCGCGCCGCCTGTGTGGCTACACCATTGACATGTCGGAAACGCTCATCAACATGCTTTTATCCGGTCGAACCAACATTTCTGTCAAGGAGGCCTGAATAAATGGCACCACCCGTTCGAACCAACCTCGACCAACGAATGAACCTCATCAAGGAGACCATGGACGAATTCTTTGAATCCATCACCAAGGAATACAAGCATGCTGTCAATGCCGTCTCAAGCCCATCCGAAGTTCCTGTTGAGAAGGTTCTCAAACTTCGTGAACGAGCGCAGCGTCAGGCAGAAGCCCTCTCACAAGAACTGCTGTTGGTGTTGACACTGAATCAACCCCTGCTGCAAGATTTGCGCGTGATTGCAGCCTATCTTCGTGGCGTGGACGTCATTGAGCGTCTTGCCCGCCATGCACGGGATGTTTCACTCTGTATGGTCGAGTGGTCCGAGCTTGAGACACCGGGACAAGACGACATCCTCCGCAAGGGATTGGGCGAACTGGGGCAAAATGTCTCGGTACTTGTTGAAACGATGCGAACATGCCTGATTGAACAAATTGAAATCGACTCTGATGAAATTACAAGTCTGTGGGCTACCATCCAATCCCAACATCAAGAATGCATCCAAGAAATCTTGCAAGCTGAAAAGGATGTCACAGGAGGAAGGAACGGGCGCATGCTGTTGTCAAAGGTGTCAACAAGATTTGAACGGTCTGGTTACAACCTCGTTCGCCTTGCTGGTTTGTGGCATTATGCGCTCGAAAACGAATGGGTCCACTACGAGCACTGAGTTCATGTGCAATTTCTCAAACAAGGTTATGACGGGTTGGTGAGTCGGAAGACCATGGTTCAACAGAACATCGACTTCATCGGCGGCGGGTTCAAACTTACCCTGCCGTACACCTTTGGTGGGT
>MDSZ01002464.1_pt1 | contig 11166 bp, 8 predicted proteins | sample 811201 | NCBI WGS metagenome assembly MDSZ01 (sample SAMN05326647, study PRJNA326480) | marine metagenome | isolation source: seawater | place: Indian Ocean: North | collected 2010 | reverse complement strand
TTTTGGATATGCTAGCTTTAAAAATTGTTTTAACTCATTACTTCCATATCCTAAAGGTATCACAAATTCAGTGTTTGGATTATAACTTTCAATGATATGACATATTGCAGGTTTAGATCCTATTTCGACCAGTGATTTATTAAGACCTTTTGATAGGTTTCCTAATCTTGAACCTATACCAGCGGTAGGTATACAGACCCTAAGACATTCTTTACTTATCTTAGTCATCTGATTACCTCACAAAATAATATTTAATATACATCTTTACTACCCAAATTTTTAGCAATTTTTTTGACTATTCATTTAAAACCACTAAAAATTTTTATTTAATTTCTTTTTGAATGATATTATAAATTTATTTAAAAAAATTGTGTTTAGACCTTTCACTCTTAATAGAATCAATAAAAATGGAGTTTATGCAGTTAAAGGATTTAATAATTACGGTATTTGTAAATTAACAAGCACAAATGTTTTAAAAAAAAAAATAAATTTAGATATTCTTAGAAGTGCTTTAGAAAAAGAATTTAAAAATCAAAATTACCCTGCCACATTATCTTTGACTAAAATTAACAATAAAAGAATTATTAATCAAATAGAAGGAATTTTAGATAGTGAATATATAAAAAACTTTTTTTCGCAAATAGAGCAGACAAATGATTGTGGACCTGTTTCTCTTTTGCCTCTACAAGGAAATATTATGCGAAATTATTTTTCTGGACCACAATGCGGAAAACATGGCTGGCATAGAGATGCTGAGAAAGAATATAAAATTAAATATTGTAATAAATTAATGGAAACAAAAAGGTATGTATTCGGTAAATTATCAATTGCTTTACAGTTCAATAATGATAATGGAGGGAATATTGATATTATTCCAAATTCTTTCTCCCCAAATAGTTACTACTCGAGAAAAATCAAAATTTTTAAAAAAATTACTTCAAAATTATTATCAAAAAATCTTTTTAAAGGCGTAAATCCACTTAATAATTCAGAATGGTTATGTGATAGTTTTTACAAGCTTTTTGATCCTCAATCATTAAATGTAAAGCCATTAGAAGTTTTATGTTTTGACCCAAGAATTGAACATAGGGGTACTCCTCATTCTCCAGTAGCTTGGAATCGCCTTAAAAGCAAAAATCCTGATTTAATAATTAAAGATTACAACTTATCAAATACAAATCATTTGCCTTTTTCTTTAAATAAATATATTATTTATTTTCATTTCGGTTGTGAAGATGGACTAGTATCAAATCTCTGCGGAAGGAGAGATCTTGATACTTACTCTAATGAAATAGCTATATTACAAGAACAAATTGATAATCTCAAACTATTTAATGAGATTTTTCCAAAATCAAAAAAGATATTTGAAAATGCCTTGAAAAAAGTAGATCTTGTTATGGGAAATTACTAAATAACAGAATTAAATGTTTGATTTTTTGATAACTAAATTTTTGTCATTAGCGCACATTTCATCAACAAGTGAATAAAAGCTATAACTAGGTTCCCAATCTAATGATATCCTCGCTTTTTTTGAATCACCTACTATAGAACTACTTTCAGAGCCTCTATATAATGAAGGCTCTAATTTTACAATTATATTACCATTAATTTCGTTTATTAAATATCTTTTTTCATTATTACCTTCCCATTTAATTTTAAATTCAAAAAATTTGCAGGACAACTCAAGAAATTCTTTTATTGTGTGCTGTTCTCCTGTTGAAATAATATAATCATCTGGTTTTTTACTTTGTAAAGCAAGCCACATTGCTCTTACATAATCTTTAGCATGACCCCAATCTTTTTTTGCATTTATATTTCCTAAAATTAAAGGGTTTTTTCTATATCCATATTTTATCTCCGCTAAAGCTTTGGTAATTTTTCTTGTTACAAAATTAATACCTCGTCTAGGAGATTCATGATTAAAAAGAATTCCATTACAAGCAAAAATTTTAAATTCCTCTCTGTAATGTTTTATCATCCAATGGGAGCTTAATTTTGCAACACCATACATTGACCTTGGATAAAAATTTGTTTTTTCATTTTGAGGATAATTTTTTATTTTACCAAATAATTCAGATGTAGATGCATGGAAAACTTTAATATGATTTTCTAATTTTAAATTTCTTATTATTTCTAATATTCTTAGAATCACAATGGAGTTTATTTCAAATGAATTTATTACATCTGAATTATATTTTTCAAAAACACTTACACCTACAAGATTATAAATTTCATCGGGACATTCATCAATTATAATTTTCTCGATAGCTCTACTATCCTTTAAATCGCATTGGTGTAATTTAATATTAGGTTTATTAAGTAATTTAAAGATATAATTATTTTTTTTGATATTTGATTTATTTCTAATAATCCCATGAATTATGTAATTTTTATTTATTAGCAATTCAGTTAAGTAGGTACCATCTTGCCCTGTAATACCAGTAATTAAAGCCTTTTTCAATTTACTAAAGTTTTTTCTTAATTATAGAAAATCAATAATTAATTTATCGATTATAAATGATTGATTTTGATTTAACTTATAAAAACTTTTTCTTTTAATTGATTTTTTTTAAAGTGATTTTTATTAAAAACTAGTAAAGAGATTAATAAAAAAACTGCTACAAATAAAGAAAGAAAAATGAATGATACATCTGTAGATATCAAAAAAATCAAAAAGAAATTTAAAATTATAATTTCCTTAATAGTATTTTTCTTGTGAAAATATTTCTTAATAAATTTCTTTGTTAAATTGAAGGATCTTTTATTAGAGTATCCAATTTTTTTTCTTCTTATTCCTTTTAAATGATCAAAATAATTTCTTAATGGGCCACTAGATAATGGATGGTCATTTAACTGACCATATGATAAATCAATACACTTAATAAGTTTGTTACGGATCATAGGAAAAGTTACTTCATCAAATGCTATGCAATCATGCCAAGCTTCATAATTAAAAATCATATCTTTGTCATACATATTTCTATAATTTTGACACCATAATTTATGGTGTATGTTTTGTGTATTCCAAATAATAAAACCACTTTCTGTATATTTATAAGGCATTCTATTTAGAAAAGATAAATAAATATCATCCTCCACTAGATTTTGAAGTAAATCATGAGAAATTTTCTTTTTAGTTAAATTGTCGCCATCTAAATAAATTATATATTTTGTTTTGGGATTTTCTAATTCTTTTAATTGGGCATAAACTTTATATGAAAATTTTATTGCTTGAAAATCAACTTTTTCTGCTTTGAAATTATTAATATCTTTATGCCTGTGAAGATTTCTTTTTTTAAATATTTTATGTTCTGGAATTGCTTTATGGTAATCAATGAAATTTACTCGATTTGTTTTTAATTCTGGGATCTTCCCTTCGAAGTAACAATACATTTGAATATCTGCAGGCCAGTATTTTTCGAATGATGAAATCATCTTTTCCCCATATTCATTCCAATTTTTTATTGAAAGAGTTGATACTACGGAAAAAGTGTTCATAACAGATCTTGTAAGTTGCCCTAATTTAATACTCGAGATATTGAATTAAAAGCGAAGTCAATTTTATCTTCAATATTAACTGAGTCGTTCCCGAGGAAGAAACCACAATCATGAATTATGTCAGAGTTTTTAAGATTATCAAAAATTTCATAGTCAATAAATTTTTTCACGGGATTTCTCAGAAAATTACCTGCCACTATTGGCCTTATTTCAATACCTTCATTTAGAAGAGAAGTTGTAATTTTTTCTCTAGGTGTTTTTTCTGAAATAATTGAGAATCCAAACCAAGAAGAAAATCCGTTTTCATTTTGGGTTACTAAATCTAGGTTTTTAAATCTTTCTTTGAAGTAATCAGCATTTTTTCTCCTATGTTTTAACATTTTTGGCCATTTTTCTAACTGAACTTGTCCTATAGCACCGCTCATTTCTAATGGTCTTACTGAATAACCAGGCAAAACAAATTTAAAACTATCTTCAAAAGGGTCTCCAGTTTTATCACAAATATAATTGTTCTTTGGAAGTGTTCTTATCCAGCCATGAGCCCTAAGAGAATCAATATATTGCGATATTTCATCTGAATCAGTTACTATCATTCCACCTTCCATCGTTTGCAAATGATGACTATAAAAAAAAGAAAATGTTCCCATTTCCCCCCAAGTACCACAAAATTTATTATTTAAAGAAGCACCAAATGACTCACAGTTATCTTCAAATAGAATAATTTTTTCTTCTTCCGAGACTTGCTTAAGTTCCTCCAAATTAGATGGATTACCTAGCAAATTGACAGTTAAAATACCTTTAATTCCATTTATATTTTTTATTGCTTTTTTTACCTTTTTTATATCAATATTCAGTGTTTCTAATTCTACATCTACAAAAATAAGTTTTATTCCATATTGTTGCAGTGGAAAATATGTAGTAGACCAAGACACTGCTGGAACAATTACTTTATCTCCTGGATTAAGATCAATATTTGGTGAAAGAATTGCTGATGCAATCATTAATAAATTGGCTGAAGAGCCACTGTTTACCATTTTTGCATGCTTTGTTCCAATGTATTTTGCAAATTGATTTTCGAATGCAAAAACTTCCTTATTCATTGTGAAAAAATCTGATGCAATTACCCTATTTATTGCCTTAATTTCTTTTTCATCCCATGAAGAACTCGTTAATTTATATTCCATTAAATTTTTTTGTTTATTTTATCATCTACTAAAAAAAACTTTCAACAAATACACTTTTGAGATCATGAATTTGTTATTCTCTTAATATTATTTATGGCTATTACAAAATAATATCAATTCAAAAATATGTATCTTTCAAAAATATATAATCATTTTAGAGGACATATTATTATTTATTAAATAGATATTAAACATGTGTGGTATATTTCTTGCCTTATCAAGAGAAGAATTTTCAAATAATCAAACAAATTTATTTAAGAATTTATGTCAAAATTACATAAGACCTCGAGGACCTTCCTCGGAAGAGTTTATAAACCATGGTAATTTATTAACATATCAATCTATTTTATCTATTCAGCAAAAAGACAAAAGAAAAAATGTTGCTTTAAATAATAATCAAATAATTTTATATAACGGTGAAATTTATAATTTTAATAGGAATCTTTTTAATAATGATACTGATTTTTTAAAAGATTCTTTTAAAAGAAATAAATTATCAGATAGTCTTAAAGAATCAGATGGGATGTATATAGTTTGTAGTATAAAAAAAGATACTTGGAAAAATATTGATGTTGAATTGTACAGAGATGTTGTTGGAGAGAAACACTGTTGGTATTACTTTGATGAAAAAATATTTATTTTGTCATCTGTTCCTGCAGTAATTAGAGAGTTTATTAAAAGTTTTTCTAAGCTCGAAATTGATAAAGATGTTTTTTATGATTATTTAAAAAGAAGACATCTTATTTCGCCTGAAAAGCATATATTAAAAGGGATAAAGCAAATACTACCAGGTGAAAAATTAAAATTAAATTTTTTCGAATGGAGAATAAAAAAATCAACTCATAAACATTCATTTGATCTGTTTAATTATGATATTTATGAAGAATATAAAAGCAATAAAAATATTTATTATCAAGAGGAATTTGAAGATTTAATGTTAAAAACCCTAGATAATATGTATTCTGTTAATGATAATAGAATTAAATCAGCTTCAATAATAAGTGGGGGTATAGATTCATCATTAGTTTCAAGCATCTTGTATAACAAGAAGGAATTTTGTCAATTTTATACTCTAAGGTTTGTCGATAAAGATCCAGTAGCAGAACAGGCATCTGCACTTTTAAGAAAAATTCAAGACAGTAATTTTACTTCAGATCATTTCCTAGAGTTATGTGATGAGGCAACTTATTATAAATATCTTCTAAGGTCTATAGATTTATTATCTTCTCCAATAAATACGCATTCAATGCCTTCATCATCTCAAATATCTTTTGAAGCAAGTTCTAAAGGGAATAAAGTTTTATATGGCGGGGAAGGGGCTGATGAAATATTTCTAGGTTATGGATGTTATCGTAATTTTGCGCAAACTTCTATCTATAACAAAAAAATCGAAGACAATTTTAAAAATATAAATTTCGACTCTCTCAATGATAAATATGAGGTTGAGGATTCTATTCATTCTTATGCAAAAGAAATAAAAAGTAAACTAAGCCAATATATAAACGATCAAGATCTTTTAAATTTGAAGACTCAATCTTTCGTTGACACATTTATTCAGCTTAATAACGTTGGATTGTTGGGTTCAGATACAATTAATTCAGATCATGGAATAGAATGTAGAACTCCATTTGTTAGGAAAAATCTACTTGAATTTGGTCTTTCTTCTCCTGTTAATAAATTAGTTTCTACTACAAAAATGAAAATACCTTTAACAAATATGTTCATTAAAGTTTTTGGAGAGGAAGCGGTAATGAATAAAATGGGGTTTGCTGGCTATCCTAATGAAACCCTTGCAAAATTGCCCTCTTTTAAGGATTGGTATATATGGAATTATTTGCCCTATGAAAAAATTGTTAACTATAAGCTTAATCAAGCTGAAGCATGGAAATTAATTAATTTAGAATGGTTCTTTAGGATTTGTTTTAATTAATAAAAATGAATACTTTTAATAGAAGAACATTATATTTCAATAAAAGGATTTATAAAAAGTTATTGAAAACTGATATTGGAATTAAATATAGTGATTACTTTCCATCGTTATTAAGTTTATCATTCTTAAAGTCTGGAAAGTTTTTTTGGGAAAAAAGATACACTATTAAATTTATAAATCCGATTAAGATATTTTACAGGATTTTGAGATTTTTTATTTCCAGTTCTTACATTTTATTTGCAAGTTATTTTTCAAAATTTTTTCTTAAAAGAAAAAATATATTTTTAATTACGAGATCACCCGGTATAAAAAATAAAAAAAGTTTGGAAGATTATCGCTTTGAGAATTTAGAAAAAGAACTTAAGAGTCAAAATTTTGGAATTTTTTATTATGTTATTGGTTCCTCTTCGCCAAATTTATATTCGACTCCTTGTGTTTATAGTTCTGACTTAGAATCATTTTGCTCGATAATTTTCAATACTATTTTTGTTTTGAGAAAATTCTTTTGTAAAAGAAATTATTATCTTTGGTATGTAAGTTTAATTAAAATAAAATTCGAGACTAAAATTTCTAGAATTTTATTACTTTTTTCTGATGTACTTTTTTTTTGGGATTTCAATTATCAGAATTATTCATTAATGATGGCAGGAAATTTAAATAAATTAGATTTATTTGGAAGTATTCATGGTTTTCATAATATTATTCATATGCCTTGGACACAATATGATTTCTGTAAATTGAGAAATTCAAATTTAATATTTAACAATTATAAAGAGATATATAAATATATTGATAAAAGAAAATCAGCACTTAATAAAGTCCAATTTATACAAAAAAAGAAATTATTAATCAAAAAATTATTATTAGTTCAAGAGAATCAATCTGATCAACTAAAAATGTTGATTTGGTTGAAAAAAAATTTTAAAAAAGATGTAGAGGTATTTGTAAAATTAAGACCTGATAAAGCAATGTCAGATGAATTCATTGATAACCTAAACTCTGTCAAAATTAAGTACAAAATTATAAACTATATATCTGATTTTAAAAGTGATGAAACTTTGATAATTGGTCAAAAAAGTACTTTGCTTTTAGATCTTGCCTGTCAAGGATTTCCAGTTATAAGTTTTTGCGATAAAAAAAATGAAAAATGGTTTAATTCTCCTTCAAATGATTACCATGTATCAAGTAATGAATATTTCTATTCAAATCAATTATCAGGAAATTTAAAAATATATAATTTTGCTTATGTAAATGAAAATGATAAATTTTCTGCTAATTTATTCAACAAACAATTTAATACAAATATCATTGCAATAATTAATCATTTGTATTTAATTGAATTTAGGGTGGTTTCTCTCTCTAACTTGATAAAAAAAGTATTGAATTATCCTATTTGATATTCACAATTCTATCACAATTAATGAGGCTCGATTCTTTATGAGAAATCATTATGATTGTGGTGTTGTTAATGTTAGCTTTTATTGAATTGATGAGTTCTTTTTCTGTTTTTTTGTCTAGTGCACTAGTTGCTTCATCAAAGATTAATAACTGACAATCTCGATATATAGCTCGTGCAATTACAATTCTTTGTTGTTGGCCTCCACTTAATTTGATACCATCCTCTCCAACTTGTGTATAGTAACCATTTCTTCTAGATTCAATTGATGATGAAATACAAGCAATTTCAGCAGATCTTTTTACTTTTTTCATATCTATTTCATCTAGGGAATAACCAAGAGCAATATTTTCAGCAATTGTACAATCATTAAGAAAAATATTCTGTGGAATTATAGCGATAGAAGACATCCAATCCCTTTTGAACTGATTTGTACTTTTATTAAAATCCTGTCCATCGATTAATAAATTACCATCGTAGTTTGTTATCAGGCCGCAAATTATATTGATTAAAGTACTTTTACCCATTCCTGATTGGCCCATAAGACCTAGTGTTTCATTTTTATAAATTTCTAAATTAAAGTTATTTAAAACCTTTTTTTGTGAATTATAAGAAAAGCTCAAATTTTCAATTTTAATTTTTTTATTTATGGCTATTCTCTTTTTTGATTTTAAATGACTATTAAGATCTGATTTTTTTTCTAAGAAGTTTAATATTGCGATTACGCTATCTTTATTGCCTTTTATCCTTATCCAAAAAGAGTAGATAGATTGAAGATATGGAAGGATTTTTTGAGCAGCCAAAGCAATTAGGGAAAGGATACCTAAAGTAATATTATTATCATTATTTTCATTAACTAGGATTAAAGCGAGAAAGGCTATTACTGATAAACTAAGACCTTCTATTATACTCTTCGGGCATTTTATAATGAAATTCTTATGCGCAAGAATTTGAGTCCTTTTTTTGTCAATTACCCTAAATCTTTCAGTGTAGGGAACTGAAAAATTGTAAAGAATAATGTTTTTTATATTAGCTATGGACTCTCTAATTAATTTTAAAAGATTCCTATCGTATTCAATTTGTTTTTTTGAATGAACTTTAACTTTACCTTTTACTAAAAAAATTATAAATAAGTAACTTAATCCGAAAATTACAAGATTAAAAGTTGACAACTTAAAATCAATGGCAAGTATAGTAATGGCGAGTGAGATTGTTATTACTGCACTAATTATTAAATTAAGACCACATTCAATACTTGCTATAGTTCTATTTATATCATTATTCAAAAGGGAAATTATCTCATTACTGTTAGTGTTTGTATGATAAATATAATTCATATTTAAGTGCTTATTAAATATTTTTGTACTGAAATCGTTCCCAATTGAAGATGATATTTTGCTTGTTGCATAATAGTTTAATACTTTTAATAAAGTTCCTATTAAGGCAGCTGATATAAAAATAATGGTTATTGGAAAAAGTAAACTATTAGGATTATCAATGCCTAAATCAATTGATATTTTTTTTATAAAGCTAATTTCCCATAACTTATTGGGTTCTGTCAAAGTAATTATCAAAGGAAGAATTGCGCCTAAGTTTATTACCTCTGCTAAGGAACTTAAGAGCATAATTATTAATATTATTGAGATCTGTTTTTTTCTTTTGATACTTGTTATTTTAAATAATTTATAGAAAATCTTGAATACTGAAATGTTCTTATTATTTGTAATTAAGTTATTCATCTAATTTATAAACACATTCTTTTCAAATATTTTAAAACTATATTACTTAATTAACCCTTTTACAAGTAGGGTAAATGCGAGGCTGTATTATTAATAAAATTGTTTATGTCAATTGAATCAAACTAATTTTTCAAGATGTCTTTTAATTGAATCTGCTGCGATTTCAAATGCAGCGAAGAATATTTCTAATGATTCAGTTGAGAAAGTTCTTGATGCATTAAGTCGCTGTTATTCAAGTAGATCAAAGATAATTTTTTCTGGAGTTGGTAAAAGCGGAATAGTAGCAAGAAAGATCGCGGCAACTTTTACTTCCATAGGATTAGTATCTATTTATTTAAATCCACTTGATGCATTACATGGAGATTTGGGTGTTGTTTCAGAAAAAGATGTAGTGATGTTTTTATCAAATAGCGGAGAAACAGAAGAGTTAATACAGCTTGGTAGTTTTTTAAAAGATAGATCTTGTTATTTAATTTCATTCTTGGGAAATATCAAATCTTCTATCGCTAAGTTATCCAATATTGTCATAGATTCTTCTGTAGACAGAGAAGTTTGTCCATTAAATTTGGCTCCTACAGCAAGTACAACAGTTTCAATGGCAATAGGTGATGCTCTTGCTGCAGTATGGATGGAGAGAAATAAAATATCAAAGGAAGAATTTGCATTTAATCATCCTTCTGGTTCTTTAGGAAAAAAACTTACTCTTAAAGTGAATGATATTATGACACCAATTGATAAATCTAATCTTGTTTTCAAGGATACTCTTTTCTTTGATATTGTTACCGAAATCACTAAAAACACTAATGGGTTGGTTTGTGTGGTTAATAAAAACAACCTTTCTCATTTGGAAGGGATTATTACTGATGGTGATTTAAGAAGATCTTTAAAAAATAAAAAGCCTGAATTATTGTCAGAATTAAATGCAAGTTCAATTATGACTTTTAACCCAATAACTATAAATCAAAATAATTTAGCAGCAGATGCATTATCTTTAATGGAGAAAAACTCTAAGAAGTCTATAAATGTGTTGCCAGTTTTAGATTCTGATAAAAATTTAAAAGGTATAATAAATTTGCATACTCTAGTTAAGTTAGGATTGGAATAAAATTGAAGTTTTTAAGAAGGAAAAAATATTTAAATTCTCTTAAAAATATTAAAGGTGTAGTTTTTGATTTAGATGGTGTATTTACTGATGGTAGTCTTTATGTAAATGATGATGGAAATTTTTCTAGAAAATATAATGTAAAGGATGGATTAGGTATAAAAATGCTTCAAAAAATGGGCCTGGATATTGTAGTAATTTCTGGAGGTAAAGGCTTATCACTTCAATCTAGACTTGAATCCCTTTCAGTTACAAAATATTTTTGTGATGTTAAGAATAAGAAAGAAGTATTAAGCAAATTTTTGGTGGATAACTCT
>MDSZ01262986.1_pt1 | contig 11167 bp, 9 predicted proteins | sample 811201 | NCBI WGS metagenome assembly MDSZ01 (sample SAMN05326647, study PRJNA326480) | marine metagenome | isolation source: seawater | place: Indian Ocean: North | collected 2010 | reverse complement strand
TTTAGCCTGATCAGCTTTCTTAAAACCTAATCTAATCTTCTCCTCAGATTTGTATGATTCTCTCTCTCGCGATACGTCGATAAGTTCCTCGATGAGAGGAAGGACATCGTTTTCGCGACTGGCTTTGATGTTTTTAAGAATGCTGTCAAATTTGAGTTTTGTTAATTTAACTTTTGCAAAGAGGAGCCTGTAGTTTTCATCTGATGACATGTTTTTTTCTTTTTTTCACTCGTATATAGAGATGGGTTGTGGATGATCTAGACGAATGTCTAGTATGCTATAATATTTAAAGATGACTGTCAAGATTTTATCTTCAGAAGATATATCATCCCCTAATGTCATATGCAAAATCATAGGCTTTTTGGTCGCAACCTTGATACCGCTAAATATATCAGAAGGATCACAACGAAATGAAGTTGCAAATACTTCTTTGACTCTCTGTTTCATGTATAATTCGCTGTTGCCTGTATCTGACGTAGGCGGACCAAACAAAGATCTACCAGCCACTTCATTACTTAGAGACCCAAATTCGCCATACGTTATCTTGCTTTTATATTTACAGCTTTCTTTCATATCCATGTAATGATCAATATCTTCTAAATCTTTATCAGTACCCCATAGAGGAAGCTGCACCTGGTTGTAGTCCCAGTATCGTCGTTTAGGATTAGTGCGAATCCATCGGAATGAATCTTTAAAAATCGTTGCATTACTTTCTGTATTAGGAATACTTTTAAAATATACAAGTGTTTTATCTAACATCTTGTAATGCATAGGATAAGCCTCCTGTAAACGTTTTTGTGCTCCTTTTACACGTCTTTCAACAACATGATATTTAGGATACATCAAACGGATCCCAGCTGTCTTTGCGCGATAATCAACAGCAGCAAGATCGTCAGGTTCTAAATACATAAGACTATAATGGATATCAGCTTGCGTAAACATTGCGTTTACAGGCTGTGAAAGAGATTGACGATAATTTGTAAAAGCGATATTATCTTTTTCAATTTGAAATCGTATAGTAAGTCCTTTCATCAACCATAGAGGAACATGTTGATGCATCTGTAAAAATCCAGATCCTCGTAATTGAAATGTAAATGTAGCGGCTTCATTGTTAGCGAATTTACGCATAACATGTTTCCAATATGGAGTGTATGTAGGTCTTGGAAAAACTAGTATACATTGAGAATCACTGAAAGCAAAAGTATTTGAACTTGCAGCGGGGTTTACACTATTATAGGCTGTAAATCCTATATTTAAAGGGCCAGAAGGAAATATATATTTACCAGCACTTTTAGTGTCAATTATACCTTTTAGTTTACTAGATATTTCGACTGTCAGTTGATCAAAAGGATCCGGTTGTAAATAATGTGCAGAATTTTTAAATGAAGCTGGAGTAATCATCATGTATGGTCTTGTTAAATTTACATCATCTTGAGCAGGATTAAGAACCCAGGTATAATCGCCAAATTGTAGTTCTCGATGAATAGATAATTTACTTTCAAACGTTGGGTTAGCAATTGTAGATTCTGCTGTATCGTTGACAATTCCAATACCTTGTGAAGGCAATGCTCCATTCTGAGAAGTTGTAGCGTCTGTCATACCAGGATAGACACGAACTGGACCGCTGTTCATAAAACTGTAAGGGTGTTCGTAGATACCCTCGTTTTGGAAATATTTATAAAAATCATCCTCTTCTATATAAATAAGGTCTAATGCGTACACCGTAAAATTGTAGTTTTCGTTATCTTCAATAATATTGTTACGACCATCTGTTATTTGCAGCTTGCGTATAAATCGTTGAATGCCTCCATTTGTAAATAGGGTGTTTGCTTGCCATCCATTGCCTACTTTCATTTTCAGTTTAAAATATATGCTACGCAAATCTAAAGCAGCTCGCATATCCGGTATATTAAAATATACATAATTTTCTTGCGATGCTGGCGAGCTTTCGCTGATTTCAGTGCTGCGTTTGTAATACTTTAAACGGCGCCAAGGCTTATGTTTTGTTTCTTCCATAATTGGTAATTTTTGATTTTTGTTGTGATGATTACTATTATTATTATATGATGACATTTAGGTAACGTTTGGTTTATGAAATAAATATTTAAGTTTATACTTTCCTTCCCTGCTTGCGGTCCAAAATACTAGCAATTCTATCTATTTGCGAAGGTTCTTCATCATGCCCTTCATGACTATGATATATTTTTGGCTTAGTACTATTAACCGGAACAAAAGGTCGAATAATACGACGCTTATTGTGTAATGCTTTCATCTGATATTTTCTCTGTTCTCTCATATTTTTTATTCTTGTTTGTTCAAATCTATTTGTCAAAAAATCTATCTGTGCTTGAGGCAATTTCGAATATATTCCTTTTTTCTTTAACTCGGCTATTACCTTTTCTCTAAATTCTTTATTTTTACGTTGTTCAACACGATAAGCCTCGCTAGCTAAATATTTCCTTCGTTCTTCTGCTTTACGAGCCCTTTCTTCTCTTTCATATTGTCTTCTTTCTTCTTCTGCTTTTCTTTGACTTTCTTCATAATGTCTTTCGTATGCTTCTACATCAGCTTTTTGTTGAAAATATTTACCAATAAAGTTGGCGAATGGCATATTTTTGAATTATGAGTCACCTTAATTTAACAGGTCATTTAAATCTACCGTCAGGTATTCCAAAAAAGGGATCTCCAATATTTAACCCTATTCCTTTTTCATATGGACAGGAACAATCACGTGGATCTCGAGATGAACCGTCATCACAAAGGTCCATAGGGCAAAAAATTGGTTGATCATCATAATATGGCCTAAATGCTATATCTTGTAGTTCTACAATTCTATCTATTGTTGAAGGTTCTTCATCATGTCCTTCATGACTATGATATATTGGATTAGTCATATTTTTGAATTATGAGTTCACAACAAAATTGTTATGATTATGTTGATTACGTGGCGGACACGTTGCTAATGGTCCTTTTTTTTTCGTCATGACTCTGTCTGCAAAAGAAGGACGCATCGACATTCCGCCTCCTCCTCCTCCTCCCCCTCCTCCTACAGACGACACCCTCTTACCATTAATAGCCAACACCTTTGGAAGTTGAGGACCAACTCCACCAGCCTCAAATGTTGCTGCCTCTGCAAACATGTCGAAATTTGGCCTATTTGAATTTTGGAAGAGGATATTATCGTCATCTGGGAAGCGGACATTATTGTCTGGCATTTTTGAATCTGTAGGCGTATCAAGAGCTCTAGGCTGCTGCTGCTGTCGCTGTCGTCTTTGTCGTTTCGATGGACGTGTATCTATACCGACTTGTGCAAGTCCACTTTGACCTAAACTTTTCCCTAAAGCCAATGATTTTTGACCCATGGCTTCTAAAGCTTTATATACATTAGCGCTATCTTTAGCTTGTCTCTGTATACTAGGCGATACAAAAGCATCTGCTGCATAATTAAAAGTACTCGATGTAGGCGTTGTAGAATATTTTCGAACACTTTTAGGAACGCCTAAATTTGTAGCTACTTTATCTAAATTACTAATTACAAAACCTCCAGGAACTGCTGCTCGAATAAGGTTTTCAGCTGTTGAATCTTTAATTTTACCAGTTCGTACTAATTCGCTACCTGCTCTTGCAGCTTCAAGGCCTAAATATTCAGGTTGAGATAAAGTTGATGCTAATACCAAATTGCTTACGCCGCCTGTTTTATCATTTAATACACTCAAAGGTTTTTCAATCACCGGATTGACTATTGTATTTTGAATATCTTTAGCTGTTTCTAATGGATGCGTTATAGCGTGTACGGCTTTAGCTGCGGTCTCTTCAGGATGTGTAATAGCATGTCCAGTTTTTTTAGCTATTTTTGCGGTATCTATTGTAGGCGCGGCTTTTCTTACAGCTTTTACAGTAGGAGCTACAACATTTTTATGTACTGCATGTTCTACGCTTTTAGAAGCGTGGTGTATAGCATGCGATGCGTGGTGAATGAATTTTCCGAACTTCCCCATAATAATAATAATATTAAAAAAGAGTTTTGAATTATGATTTTAATAATAATAACCTCGTCGACTCAATTCTGCCAAAAAACTGCTAACAAGATCACTAGCTAGGCCTGCTGATTTTCTCGTTTCCGTCGAGGCTTGTGACTTTGCCTTTTTCTTTGTCCTTGGCTCTCTGACTCTGTTTCTTCGCAATGGCTCAACATCACCAACAAGTGTAAAATTTGGTCCTGGCGCATGATCTTTAACAGGACCTACAGCTACAACTCCTTTAAGGTCAGGTTTTATTACACTGTCATAAAAAGATTTAACCATTGACATTCCCGGCGGTTTATTTTCTGGACCATATTCAGTAGTAGGAGTAGGAAAATAAGGTACATTAACACGGCCAGGTTGTGGTTGTGCAAGTTTGGTAAATTTTTGAATTGAAGATGGTAATGTAACGCCTGCGCCTGCAGACCTAGTTCCTAAACTTAAAGAGTCTTTATTTCCTCTTTGTAACATTTGTAACAAAGATAAACTGTTTGGAACATATTGTCCTGAACTCTGTTGCATGCCGACTACGTCCATCGAACCATCAAAAACATCAGTATGTATAGCAGGTTTACCTACTACAACACGTTTACCCATTGTTTTATTAAAAAAAGGACGCTGACTATAAGCGTTTTCAACTTGATTTGTCATATCTATTTGTTGAGTTTCTTCATGATTTTGTCCTTGTCTAGAAATTGCTGCTTCTACTGTATTACGAAAATCATTTAAATGTTGTACATCTTTTTTATCCATTGCCTTTTCCGCAGTAGCTATATCTGAGAGGCTGTAAGCATTATAATTACTAACGTTATTACTGTAATCAGTGACAAAATACGGCGATGAGCGCGTTCTTACTGAATTTGCGCGAAGACTCGTCATTTTGAATTCTGTGGTTTTAGTCTTAATTTATTCATGCACTTCTGGAGGCGCTCCGTCCATAAACGTAATAAGTTTCAATGCCATAAAAATAGTTACAATTTGTTTCTGAGAAGTGTTTGCGGTTTCAAGACGCAACCTAATCGTTCCATTATTAGTATCAACGCCGGTCATAAAAGCGCTAGGTTCTGTCTCGAGAGTCTGTACAAAATATTCTTTACATTTATGCAACGATGTTACCATACCAGCGTCAGCCATTTGCGTGTTATCAAAATCAACAAGACGTCCTTTACTGTTAAACTCTCCCCATGTATTCAGACACAATTTACGGTCTCCAAGAACGTTAATCCCTCGTCGACTTTCGTTGAAATGATCAATGTTACTGAGATCAGTGTCATTACCCCAATGCGGCATGTAGATACGATTGTACTCGAGGAAGTTACGTGTAGGGTTTAGTTGGATAGGCTGGAACGAATCATAAAGGTAAGAGCTAAGTTTTTGTTGATCAAATGCGAAATAATAAATACGATTGAGCATCGCGAAACTATTGTAGTAATCAATGTTAATAGTAGTAGCGTCTTCAACATTTCGACGGTCTACATGGAAAACAGGACACATATAGTTCAAACCTCGTCGTAGATATTGTGACTCAAGAGCGGTTTGCATTACAGGCGTAAGTGTTACAGCGGTGTATAGTACATCAGCTTGCGTGATTTCGATTGAAGGAGCATTTGTAGGTTCTTTAGGTACAACAACTGAACCAAATTTTTTAACTTCTGCTATAGTTGATACATGTGCTGCTTCTTTATCATGAATAAGACTTCTTGCATTTGTATCAATTGTAAATTCAAATTGTAATCCTTTTGTAATGTTAAGAGGTAAATGTTTTGTAGACGTCATCAAACCGCTTCCTAAGAGTTGAAATACAAAGGTAGCTTCACCTCCAACAATCCATTTTGAGACAACATGATTATAATAATCGGAATAGTGCAATGTTGGAAAGATGACGATAGAAGCTAGACTTCTAATTATTGGTCCACTAGTGGGATCACTAGAATTAATATTAGTAGAAGTAGGTCCCGTAAGAGCTTGAGGTTGATTAGTAAATTCAGTTCCAAAAAAAACTCCATCAAGGTTAGCTGGATCGGGAACAAGGCATCTAGATGCGGCGCCGCTGTCACCAACAACTAAAACTGTATCAGAAGGAATACAATTTGTTCTAAAGAATGTTCTACTCAATGGATGGTTTGATATAAAATTTCCATTAGCATCTTTAGCCTCGCCAAGAATTTTTGTAATACCAGTACCTCCTGTACCTGTAAGTCCAGTCATTACTGGAGTACCACCGGGATTGCTAAAGTTTACTATTTGCATAGAAGAATCTGGGTCTGCAGTAATTCTTGGTTGGGGATTACCTTGGGCATCGGTTGCTCGAAGAAGGTCTGCACCATGATAAGCAAGTGTTTTGCCTTTCGTATCGTGAGTTTTATACGTTTCATAAACACCTTCGGTTTGAAGAATCTTACATGCCGCTCTTGGGTCGATGTGAACATCGACTAGGCATTGGAAGAGGACATTATAGTCATAAATTTGCTCAAGAGGTTTACCGCGACCGTCGACGATCCGGACACTGCGTATAATACGCTGAATACTGCCCCCAATGCGAGTATATGCTTGATAGTTATTGATTTTGCATTTAAAACGAAACTGAGTCTCGTCGGGGACGAGGTTGCGTTGCTGGGGAGGGATGATGATTGTGATTTTTTGGTTTTCTTTGACAGTGGAACTGGTTGTGATCCCTCGTGTGCGTTCTCTAAAGGAGTCACGCTGTGAAGCAAAGTCAGCATCGGACTTAGGAACGCCATAGTGCGTTTGAGGGTAGTTTGCCAAGTTTTCATTGACTTCAATCGATTGCAAAGCGACCCGATTTTGTGGAACAACTTGTGCCATTGTTTAGCTTTTTGAATTATGAATAACAATAAATTATTTTTTCCTTCTTCTTCTTTTTGTTTTTGTCGCTGTACCAGTGGGAGCAATTGCTCTTTTCGCTTCCATTTCAGCAGTAGCTTTAGACATTATCTCATGAAAATTTATGTCTTTACGTGTTGCTTTGCCAATGGGGGCAGGATTTGTGATTCTTTTATCTGTTTTTGTAATAACATCTTTTCTGAATTCTTTTTTCTTTGGTTTAGCGATTGCTGCGCTTTTATCCATTTCCCGTATAGACACATCTTCTTCAATGTTAGAATACCGAATCGTATCATCTTTTTTATTTGTTTTACGTTTGCGATAAGTTGAATCCTCAAAATTTGATACGCTCGTTTCAGCTACTGGTAGTATAAGAGTAGGGTCGATACGATTATCAGTTTTGGTCATCTTAGCTGCTTCACGTTGAATAATTTTAACATCTTTAGATGTAAATTTTGTAGGCGGCATTGCTTTAGTGATCAATAAAGGGTTATTCTCATTCTCTCTCATTGCGTTACGTGAACGAATCATTGCATCTTTACCAATGATTCTATGCGTACCATGGCGTTCAATAAAATGATCTTTTAGACCTGCATTGCGTCTACCATAAAGTTGTTCTGAGCCTTCTATAGATCTGTATGCGCGTAATAGGTTTTGACGTATATTAGGATTTATTTGATGTGAGTTATTTATAAAATTTTTAACTGCTGTTTTATGCGTAGTATGCGCAACATTAAAACTTTTCGCATTACGTAAAAAAGACATATTGTGTTGAGTTTTGAGTTTTGAATATAATTTATGTAAATTTATTTACATTTTTCTCTACATTTTCGTACACATTTTTGACGTTTTGTTTTCGCTTTACTTTTTACTTTATTTTTACTCTTATTTTTTCCCCTACGTTTCATTATTGAATTTTTTATATTAGTAGGTATTTGCGTTGCTATCTTCTGAGCCATGTCTTTACTCATTCTAGGCTTTTTACTTGAAGAAAAAGAAGATTTCAAAAACTTTCGCGCAGCTCTTGCTATATAATCTTCAAGATAAGTTTGAGCTGATTTTGATTTTCTTCTCATTTTTATCTTACTTTTATCATCTACTACTTTTTCATCGACCGGGTCATCGACCCGCTCTAATGGCGGCATATCAGCATAGATATTCTGCATTGTGTAGTATTATGGATTATGAATATAGAGACTGTTCTTTCTGTGATTCATGCTCATCTTTATCCTCATCCTCATCATCTTCATCTTCATCATCATCGTCATATTGATTAATTTCTTGATTATGAAAATGTCCATCTTTTACTGGATGTAATATTTCATGATATCCATATCTGAATCTTCCTTCAGGTACTTTTTTTCTACAATTAATAAAAAGAAATGAATATGGTTCGTCACTAAGCATTTCCATCACTTTGTACATATGTTTTTGTGTAAATGAACCAACACATAATTCTTCTGCGATTATCTTTGCTTGTCCTGCGCTCTGTTCGTACATGACATGAAATTCTGTATTATTCCGAATATCTGCTGAAGCTTTCTTGTATCGTTGTACTGCTAACCAACATGATACAGAATATTTACGACACATAAAATATACCTCACTTAAAATTTCTGATTTCATAACTTCATTCTTGCTTGCGAAATCATCTATGAACAACAGAATGCGATCCATTTGTGTACGATCATTTTTTGTATTAAGAGCATTCTGTCTAAATTTTTCAAAAAGTTTTCTAAATTCTGTTAAGTCAAATTTATCTTTAAGAATAACTTGACCTTGATTTAATTCTTTTATTTTCTGATATTCCAATTCAATGTGAGCGTTAGGCGAGAATATATAAATTTTATCATAATAATCTTTCAAGTATTGAGGTTCAATTAAAAGATTTACCATATTCGTTGTTTTACCACTGTTTGTTCTGCCTGTAAATAAGGCTCTGTAAGGATGCGACGGAATGTTATCATAATTATTGTGTTTTTCATAATCAACACGATCCACTTTAACCTTTTTAATTCGCAAATCACCAGATAGCGCAATCTTGTTTCTTTCTTTGCATAATTTTTTATTTACGTTAGAAAGTTTACAATTCTTGTTATGTTTCTTCATTAACTCTGTCTCAGCTCTAAATAATGGACCGCCAACAGTATCAATGTATTTCTTAAAAATGTCAGTTCCTAACAAATCACCATCATTCGCGTCATCATCCATATTATGTTCATCTTCTTGTCCTTCAGCAATCATTTGCGAAAGTAACATTTTTTTGTCAAGAATGTTCTTGTCATAATTAACAAATATATTACCAGGACGGTGACGCTTACGATTATGAGATACAGCTGGTAATTTACGATAAAATGGTTTACGTTTCTTTCTTTTATTAGTAATCGTTTTGCGGACGGTTCTGCGCTGTCCTTTGGATTTCGAACGGGAATATTTTGTCGGCATTTTGAATTGTGTCACTTTCATTTTGTAATAAATAATTATCTATCTTATTTGACCACTCTGTAGCCTTTCCAGGCTGGAATGAGTCAAGCGGATCACGTGTTGCTTCAAAATCTTCCTTATTTCTAGGTAACTCGCTATATTTACGACTGCTTTTAAAAAGACCCTTCATGCCAGCTTTTGGTAAATAATAACTCGGACGAAACATTCTTGATATAGGGTTAGCGGTTGCCTGTTTTAGAATAGGATACTCTAAATCATGTTTCAGTTTTTGTCTTTTAGCAGCTTCTGGATACATTTGAGATTCACGCAAAGCGATGTGAATAATGTTTTGTCTTGCTTTTTGTCTACGCATAGGATTCGTACTTTCAGTTGGTTGTACATAATATTTATCGGCTTTTGCTTTGTAAACAAAACGAGAAAATGGATTTGTAAATGGATCGTTAAAACCAGAGGTAGGATTTGCAATATAAATATTTCTAGATTGACGTAATTTTGTAGGTAAAGGTCTATTTTGTGTGTTAAGTTGCATTAAGTGTCGAGGATCCAACATGCTAAGAGCATTGTATTTCCTTTGTTCGTGAAATGCTTGCTGTTCCACATCACGACTTGTCAATCGTAAATTATCATCACCGCATGTAGGTTTTACCGTTGTCTTAAAGAAACTAGCTTCTTCTTTCGTTGGAGCTTTAGGCATTGCATATGTCGTCTCTCCCATCGTACGTTGGAATGTTCCTGGAGCCAAACCTGGAGCAGCGGCTGGACATTCTGCAGCTAATGGATGATCAGGTCCTACGCCTCCTGGAGGGCATTTTATTTTTTCCATTTCTTGTTTAATAGGTCCCATACCTTTTTCTAATAAATAAAGTACTATTCTAGTAATAATATTAGTCGTGATTCTACCTCCTGGTACATAACCCTCTATGGATGATAATAGTGTATTCATAGCTGTATGCATCATAGCAGCGTTATTAAAAAATGAATTAAGATATCTTGCTTGTAGATCACTTATAAATTTTGCTCCATTAAGCCTACGTAACGTTTCTTCTACCAATTGTGCCGCGGTTTCTTCGTTTTGGGCTTGTAATACAGAATTGAAAATTCTTTGAAAGAAAGGATGTAGTCCTACAGTATTCCTTAAAAGAGTAGCGATTCTTCTATATATGCCGGTAACTCGTTCCATTTTGGAATCTTCCGTTTGAATTATGACTGGTCCACGTGTTCCACGAGTTATACTTATAGAAGGTTTTTTAATCACTATATTTTTAGGTTTTACTGTGACGCTAGGTTTCTTTGTTATCAATGATAGAGGTGTATCTATCAACAAATGAGATGATGAAGAGAGTGATGGTAATGCGGGTAGACGTGATTGCGGCGGTGGTGCGGCTAGACGTAATTGATGTTTATATTGAAATGTTGGCTGTGGTTTTGGCGGCACTAATATATATGATGGCGTTGGCTGTGGTCTTGGCAATAATAATGATGATGATGTTGGCTGTATCGCTTTAGGCGACAGTTGTGTTGTGACTGATTCTGTTGCGTCTAGGAGTGCTTTTAATGGTTGTAATCCTCTTTTTTTAGGTGATTGATTTATAAAAGAGGAAAAATTAATGTCAAATATTGGATCAGTAACATTTTTTTCAACAAGATCCAAATTGTTTTTAAAAAAAGTTTTATCCTTTTTTGTACTTTGACTCTCGGCAAATTGTTTTATAAAATAATTTTGTATCGAATCTTTAACGTAAGATCCAAGATTACCTACTTCTTTTAAAACTGTATTTTTAATAAAATCAATAGGAAGATTATCAGAATCACGACCTAATCGTACTAGTTGTTTTTTTATTTGATTTACAAAAAGA
>MDSZ01190430.1_pt1 | contig 11167 bp, 22 predicted proteins | sample 811201 | NCBI WGS metagenome assembly MDSZ01 (sample SAMN05326647, study PRJNA326480) | marine metagenome | isolation source: seawater | place: Indian Ocean: North | collected 2010 | reverse complement strand
GGTTACGCCAGTTACTAAAGGCACAAGATATTGCTTTACAGTTTGGGGCGTAAGGTTTGGGGTATATGATTATGGATAGAAGTTTAGAGTTAGAAGAATTACTACCAATGGGACTAGAACGCTTTGAAAAAGAGTTTCGTAATAAAAAGTGGTTTGTAGAAAAGAACAATACAGATAGATTTAATCATTTTAGTTGGGAAGAGTTAGATGAGTATTTAAACTCTAGCGACTTAAATGGTTATGACAGATTACCTCAATGCCAGATTATAAATGAAAAAGGTAATAAATACTGTCATAAGAAAGCTAAAAGAAAAATTAAGAAAGATGAAATGTATCGCTACTGGAAAAGAGGAGATACATTTGTATTGACTTTATGTGAGTTTCTAAATAAAACTATGTGGAACCAATGCGTAAAGTTTGAAAAACATTATGGTAGAGGCTGTGCAAACTTATATTGCTCTTCTAAAAAAGACGCACATTGTTTTAAAACGCACTGCGATTCTACTGAAAATTTTCTGTTTCATGTAAGGGGAACAGTTCGTTGGTATATCATGAATGAATACGAATGGGACTGTCCGCCTGAAGATGCAACAGTAAATAAGGTGGTAGATTTGAACGAAGGAGATTTATTATACCTTCCGAAGAAGCTATACCACAGGGTAGATACCCTAGGCCCAAGAATATCAATCTCCTATCACTTCGCCGACAAACACAGTTGGAAAGGAGGAAGTAGGGCTTCTTGGTATGATTGGATTGGAGACATAAATGGCTGACGAGCGATTTAGTGGCGATATGTCACGGAATGAAGTTGAAATAGACCTTAACAAGTTTATGGAGATGATTCAGGAAAATAATGAACTAAAACAAAAGATATTTATGTTAGAGAATGAAGATAAAGTAAATCCATGGCAAAGGTGGATTCATTTATCAGCAATGATAGATGCTTGGAGAATATTTCCAAGGGCTTTTCTTAGTGTGTATATATTCTTACTTTACTATGCAACTATGTGGTTTATGGAATTACCAGACCCAACACTTGAACAATCAGGACTAATTTCTATCATAGTCGGTGCAGGTGCAGCATGGTTTGGCTTATACGCTGGAACAGCGAAAGATAAGATTAACAGTAAGTAATTGATGATAGGAACTGAAAAATAGTTCTTGACAGAACTTGAAAATTTTAGTATAATATATCATATAAAAAATAAACTCTAACTCAAACAAATGGAGTTTCAGTTTTGTGGTTGGACTAGGTAGTGAACAGAAACCTATCAGAAACAGAGCCTACACATTGACAGGGCGTGTGAACGCTAGATAAGTTAATAACACAGCAAAAAGTAATGAAAGGCAAAACTTTTAGGTCTATGTAGCTGTCCAGACAGAGAATTTATCTAGTCCAACCCTTCTTTTACAATTATGGATAAACGAGAATTTTTAGAAAACAATATCGAAGATGATGGAAAGCGAGCATACGAATTAGATGGTATGCGCGCAGTATTTCCTAGTTCTTGGACAGATGAGCAAAGACAAGAATGGTTTCAAAAAGCCAAGGTAGACTTGCATCTGCGTAGGAACTTAAGAATGATTAAGAAGAACGGAAGTCAAAGTCTACTTCGAAGTTTTAGAAACCACGGAGCAAGACATGGCGAAGAATGAGAAAACTATGGAAGGACTTATGGGCGTCTTAAAAGACGATATGGTTGAACATAGAGCAGTTCTTAGAAATAATTTAGAGGTTCAACGAACCGTGATTGAAGAGGAGATTATGGTCTTAGAAGGTAGACTTGCATTAAAGAAAGAATACCTAGCTAAGATTGAAGGTGGCATTGACGTATTAGACGAGTTGAAGTAATGGCAGAAGGTTACAACCAGATAGATTACAAATACTCTGAAGATGAAGTATTAGAACGATTGAAGTCGTACATTGATGCTACTTATAACCAACACTATGCCCAAGGTAGTTTTCAAGCTACTGAAATCATTTGGGATTCAGGGCATGGTGAAGGTTTTTGTGCAGGGAATATTATAAAGTATGCAATGAGATACGGCAAGAAAGGAGATAATCTTGGAGACCTTCTCAAAATTATGCATTACGCAATAATATTATATAGTAGATGTGTAGATGATTGGGAAGAAAGAGAGTGGGAACAGTAAGAGCGGCAAAACATGAAAAGCTATCAAATGAAAATATAGCAAAAGTAGTAAGTCTACTTAGTGGCGACTCTCCTATAACCAAGAAAGAAGCCTGTGAAATTCTGAATATAAGGTATAACACGACCCGTCTTCAGAAAATCATAGATGACCATTCTGAAATGGCGGAATACCGTGAGAGGCGAAAGTCACAGAATCGTGGTAAAGGGGCAACCCGAGATGAGATAAAGACTGTTATAGAGTGCTATCTTGATGGAGATAATATCTCCGAGATAGCAAAAGGACTCTATCGTTCTAACTCATTTGTCAAAGCGATAATCGAAAGAGTTGGTATTCCTAGAAAACTATCAAAAGAAGAACACTCTAAGTGTTATAGGCACAAATATGAGCTAATCCCTGACGAATGTGTTAGAGAAGAGTTTGAAGTAGGTGAAAAAGTGTGGTCTGTAAAAGACAACAGTATTGCTGAAATCAAACGAGAACAAACAGTTGAGTATATGAACTCAATGCCAGGCTATATAAAACCTCCTGTAAATTACGAGGAGAAGTATGGAGCAAAAGGATATGCAATATATGTTCTTACTCCAGTAGACCTAAGCAATTCCTACTTTCCATGGTTAGATGGAAATAGAGTAGGGTATCACTCCTTTTCTTTGGCTTACGATTTAGCAAGCTTAAAGCATTTGGAGCAATATGGAGTTAACATTACTTAAAATAATCGCAGCAGCGTGGTTATCAACTTGGCTAGTAGTACAGTTTAGAATATTCGTGCCTTCGATTATGACATTAAATCGCTATGCTGAAGGACATAATTCAGTAAAGTGGTGGCCGATTACATGGTTAATATTTGGAGTAGGAACTTTAATTACTGCTCCATTACTCATAACAACAGTTCTTTGGGACGACCATAGAGATTTGTTTGTAAGAACGTATGTTATGAATTTGGTGGAAAGACAATGAGAGAGATTATAATTAACGCACTCAGACTTAAATACAAAGGAGTTATGGCTGAGGCACAAGCAAATATAGAAATTTATTTAGAAAATCCCGCTGGTATAGGGGAACACCCAGAGGTACTCGCGGCCATCGATAGTGAACTGCATAAACTTGCAGAAGCTAGAGATAAGTTATTAGAGGTAAATGAACTATGACCGAGGCAGTACATCATACGCCCCAACAATGTAGTATCAAACTAACAGCTCTGTTAGAAAAACTACAGAACATAGATACTAGAAATACACAAACTTTGCCACAGCTAGTTGATGATGCTAAAATGTTGGCATCGGAGTTAGCACGTGAAACAGAGTTTATTGATTCCTTACACAGTTCGTAAAGGTAAGCGAAAAGTAAAAGGAACAGTTGCATTTCTACGCAACCCCTACGAAAGAATTATAGCACTCTATAAAACTTCGTGGGGATACAGGTCTTTATCTGAATTTTTAGAACATGAAACAATTATCCCACAGGCAGAGCTTTATGCAGATGCAGACATAGTTACGCACTTAGATAATTGGCAAAATGCAGTAGATGATTATAAGTTAAAACCTGAGGAAAATAACATAGATTTTACTAAGTTGGAGATTTCAACGGAATATAGAAGGTGGTATACACAAGACATGGTAGATATAGTTGCTGAGATAGTTCAGCCTGATTTAGACACCTTTGGTTTTACCTTCTAAAAAATAGTAGTTGACATCGCCCTTATTTCTATGTATAATATAACAATAAATAGGATTTTAATGAGCGATAGATTTTATACACAAATGCTAGAAGCAACAGGTTGGTGTCCTGGATTTAAGCACACAACCACATTAGAAGAATATGAAAGAAAATTTGGAAAAATAAATAGGAGAAGAAAAGTGGCTTGGACTGATGAAGCAAAACAGCAAGCGATTGAACTATATACAGCAGAAGAACCAACTCCAGAAAACAGTATGGAGATTGTCAAAGAGATTGCTGCCGAGTTAGGCGAGAGCCCAAATGGTGTTAGAATGATTTTGACAAGGGCTGGTGTATATGTGAAGAAGACTCCTGCAGCTAGAAGTACTTCTAGTAATGGTAGTAGTGGAGGTGGCAGAGTATCTGTTGCTGACGCTCAGCAGTCTGTTAAAGATGCGATTGTAGATATGGGATTAGAGCCTGATGAAGCAATCATTTCTAAACTAACAGGTAAAGCTGCTAACTATTTTGCAGACCTTCTAAACAAAGCTAACAGCTAGAAATCGCTAGAACAAGATAACGCGAGGGTGGCGGTATGCTCCCTTGCGTATTTTTGCATCTAAAGAAATCACCTCGTCAAAGACAACACCATTATTGGGTAACTTAAAATTAACTAACCCGACAAGGAATGAATGAAAAAAGACGAGTTTATTAGACAGGTTACCGAAGCAGGTGACGCTGTGATAACTTATCGTAGTCAGAACAGTCGTAGACTAAAGTATAACGTCTGTACTCTTGACTTTGATAACAAATACATACAAAGCAAAAGGAATCGCGCAAAACCCACACAGAGACAAGTTCTATTGTTCTGTTGGGATACAGATTCCTATAGACTCCTGCAGCCTGAAAATGTCACATCTATCGTTCCTCTCAACAAGATATTAAAAAATGATAGAATTACATGAAGCCCCACCTATTTACGAAAAAGAAATACACTACAACGAAGATAGACACGAAAAAATATTTCTTACAGTAAACACTTTCAGAGGTATAGAATACCTTTCAATCCGAAAATACTACCAAGACTTTGATGAAGAATGGAAACCCAGTAGGGAGGGTATAACTATGGCTATTGATTTTAATAATAGTAAGAGTTTATTCGAGGGATTAGTTGAAATCATATCTTTAGCGGAAGCAAAAGACGTTTTAGAAACACACTTCAAGGATACACTAGATGAGATATATCAATGATAGACCTGTTCATATTTATGGCGATAGTCATACAGCAGGGTATGAGTCAGACCACGATGCCATACTGGGTAGAGATTGTTTTAAGGAAAAGAAAGACTTAATAGCTCAGTTTGGTTTACACCAAGCCATATACTACTGGAATCAAAAAATGAGTAGAGCTACAAAGATGCCTGTCTTCAACTTTGCTCACAGACAACTGCCCGAATCATGGGCAAGCCTATTTCACCCCAAAGCCAGAATAGTAACCTGGCCTGCACTAAGTAATGACTTTTTACACCTAACTATAAAGATGGATTTTTTACAGGGACGACTAAAGTCGCACGACCATGTGTATTTGCCTGTGCTTAGACCCACACGAATATTTAAGTTAACAGATAAAGGCAGATATGATTTTACTAATGAAGATTTAGATGGAAATGCAGGAGGCTACTCAGATAATCATTACGCTACTGTATGGGCAATGGAGATAAGTGCAATCATGGACTTTTTAGAAAGAAAGCAAATTTCATACAGTTTCATAAGATGTTTTGATATTTTTGCTGAAGCACCAAAAGATGATATCCACGTAATAAAGTTAAATCCTGAATCTCCTTACACACAGTTTTTCAATGATGTTCACAGAAAGGTACTAGTAAAATCTCCAAGTAAGTGTTTGGCTGATTTTGGTAGCAGACTTGGTTTTTGGCATACAGACAGAGAAGGACACTTCTTATTTAGTAAGTATCTAAAAAATAATTCTTGACAAAACCTCAAAATCTTAGTATAATATACACATGAATATTTTTATACTTGACGAAGATTTAGATAAGTGCGCGGAGTATCATGTCGATAAGCATATCGTCAAGATGCCGCTTGAGGCGGGACAGATGCTTTGCACAGTACATTGGACACAGAAATATGCAGGATACATACCAAACAGAAAACTCACATCAGACGAATGGGCAAAAGTCTCGATTCAGAAAAAGAATGAGCCGAGGGACTTTCCTTATTTGCCTACTATGTACAATCACCCTTGTACCATCTGGGCTAGGAGTTCCAAGTCAAACTACGACTGGCTCTACTGCTATGCCCTTGCATTGGGAGATGAATACACCTATCGATACGGAAAAGTGCATAAATCCGTGGAGATGGTCTTGGGCTTACCCGACATTGACCTCCCCGACATTGGGCTTACCCCATTTGCACAAGCAATGCCTGATGATTGCAAACGAGAGTGTGCAATCGAAGCCTACCGAGAGTTCTATCACAAAGACAAAGCCGTCTTCGCAGACTGGAAATACCGAGAAAAACCATATTGGTGGGACGAAACAAATGCAGACTACGAAAATAGGATAAGTAGATAACTATTTTTCTACTGTCCTTGTAGCTCAATTGGAGTAGAGCAACAGCCTTCTAAGCTGTAGGTTGCAGGTTCGAGTCCTGCCAGGGACGCCAGAAAAATAGTTCTTGACAATCACTTAAAAACATAGTAAAATATATAATATGAAAAATATAGAAGCGTATATCACAAAGTGTCGCATGGCTTACGAAAGAGGTCAACCACTTGTTGCAGATGATGTTTACGATAGAATTGTAGAAGGCAGTACGCAAAAGTACAAAGTCGGTGCAAAAGTAGACGGAGAACGCTTCCCCCACCCCTTTACCATGAGGTCTCTGCAGAAAGTTTTTGCAGGAGAAGACCAAGCACCAGCATGGAATCCAAAAGAACCTTACGTTGCCACTCCAAAACTGGACGGTGCAGCTGTGTCTTTACAATATCTTGATGGTGTTTTAATTCAAGCATTAACAAGAGGAGATGGTAAAGAGGGTTTAGATATCACAGAAAAGATGAAAACTATAGTGCCACAAAGTGTGGACGCTTTAGTATTTGATGGATTAAGACAAATAACAGGTGAGGTTGTTGCTCCAAAGACAATAGAAAACGCAAGAAACTACGCAGCGGGAGCACTCAATCTAAAAAGCGTAGACGAATTTAGAAGTCGTGAGTTGACATTTGTTGCTTATGGACTTCAACCCTATCTTGGAAGGTTTTGGACAGAAGACATGACCTTCTTGGATAATTGGTTCAATGTAATTACTAGAAGTGATTATAGTGAGTTCCCTCATGACGGAACGGTGTTCAGAATCGATAAGTATAAATATTTTGATGAACTTGGATTCACAGCACATCACCCGAGAGGTGCTTACGCCTACAAAACAAGAGAGGCGGGAGTAGTTACTAAATTACTTGATGTGGAGTGGAATACTGGCAAGTCTGGTATTGTTGCTCCTGTAGGAATACTTGAACCAATTAGCATTGGTGGTGCTACGGTTAGCCGTGCAACCCTTCATAATTTTGGATTTATTCAAGAGTTAGGATTAGAAATAGGTTGTAATGTAGAGGTTATCCGTAGTGGAGAGATAATTCCTAAAGTAGTAAGGAGAGTCTGATGTTATTATACACAGAAGAACAACTACATAAAGCCTACCGAGTCTACGTAGCAAAAGTACCTAATGGTCATACTGCTATGGATATTGAAACCTTTAGAAGTGATTTAGAACAAGATGAAGAAACATTTGAAATACTATTGGAGGAATATGACAGACTCAGCGAAGCAGAGAGAAATACCCACTAAGAAAGAGTTAGAAGGTTCGAATCGTTGGTATAAAAGTGCCACCCCGAAACTTACTATTGACTGGTGGATAAAGTGGACATCTTCGTTGACTTTGTTAACAGCTATGGTGCTGCGCGGTGCTCAAGTAATGCCTTTCGTAGATTTATGCCTATCCTTTGCAGGTTGCGCAGGTTGGGTTGTAGTATCTGTTATGTGGAAGGATAGAGCATTGATTATGTTAAATACCGCAGCTTGTATCATTCTAGGTATGGGAATCTTGCGTGTTACCCTAGGGGTATAATATGTCCGTAGGAGTATATAATGAAACTTACTTTGCAAGACGTCCTGAAGAAAAAGAAAGAGATGGAGTTCTTTATGGAGTAATTCTAGTAAATAGAAAAACTTATGAAAGAGAATGTATCAAAGTAGGGATTGCTAGTGGTAAAGACTGGCGTCATGTAGTTAAAAGAGCAAGAGGATTTCAAGGATACGACCTTCGTATACAGAGAACATTTCACGGTTCGTTATACGAAGTATTTTGTATAGAACAAATGCTTCATAAGAAGTTTGAATTTGATAGATTTAAACCCTCTCACAAGTTTGGAGGACACACAGAGTGTTTCAAGATAGATAGTAAGATACTAGACGAATTTCCAAAGAAGAAATGAGTGAAACAATAACAACAGATAAAGAATCTTTTCTTGCTCATAGACGACAGCAAGAAGAACTACATTGGAAGAAAAAAGGAAATGTTAGTGGAATATTAGATTCTATTCTTACAGTAGAAGTAAATACTACTGAACTATGTAATAGAACTTGTGTATTCTGTCCAAGACACGACCCAGAGGTGTTTCCTAATAGAAACCTTCACATGACAGTTAAGGGTGCTAATACAATAGCAGAACATTTAGGTGAAGCACAATACAATGGAAAAATATCTTTTAGTGGATTTGGTGAGAACTTACTAAATCCTAACTTTGTAGAGATAGTAAAAGAGTTTAGATTCTACCTTCCAACTGCAACTCTGGAGTGTAATACAAACGGAGACAGATTAACAAAGAACTATGTTAAAAAATTATTCACAGCGGGGTTAGATTTACTATATGTTAATCTATACGACGGAGCTGAACAAGCTGACCACTTTGATAAATTATTCAAAGAAACTAGAACAGATAAGTACAAATATAGAGTTCATTGGGCAGATGCTGACCACGGACTCATACTTAACAATAGGAGTGGAGTAATTGATTGGATTGGAGTCGAAGAAGGAGACATCAAGGCGTTACAAGGTAAGCCGTGTCATTACCCTTTTTATAAAATGTTTGTTGATTGGAATGGTGATGTTTTATTCTGTTCCAACGACTGGGGAAGAGAACACGTCGTTGGTAATCTATTACAATCTTCCGTGATGGACGTATGGTTTAGTAAACCAATGAACAAGATTAGAAGAAAATTGATAAAAGGAGATAGAACAATGTCTCCTTGTAATAAATGTAGTGTAGATGGCTCACTATTTGGAAAGCCATCATTTGATTTGATAAAAGAAGCATTATGAAGAAAGCAGTTATAACAGGAAGTACTAAATTAGCAAAGAGTATAATTTTTGCTGAAAGTGATGTTATGGTCGACTCTGTGCGAGTAGAAACTCCTATTGAGTGGCACAAGTACGATATATTTATAAATTGTGCTCATGTAGATTTTGAACAAGTAAAATTATTAGAAGAAGCAATACAAGCCAGAGGAAATGATGAAAACTTTACAATAGTAAATATATCATCAAGAGCGGCAAGACCAAATATCTCGCCAGGTAAACTGTATGCTTCACAAAAAGCAGCGCTCAATCATATGGCAGATAACTATAAGTTTAATTCTGACATAAGATGTAATATACAAACTATTAACTTTGGTTTGTTAAACCATGATTATGTAAGTAGTATTTCGTATGAAGAAGCGGCAAAGTGGGTACATACTGTAATAAAAAATCCAACAATATCGGATATAACATTACAACACCCTGAAAATTACAATCAAGTCCAGGCGGACAAAGAGTTAATGAAAGATATAGAGAGGTTATTACATTGAAACTAGAAAAGTACCCAGCACATTTATTTGTAGAATCAGATAAACCACAACCACACAAAGGTTGGTTTTGGTGTAGTGAAAGAAAGAAATACTATCGGTATACAGATTGGTTAATAAATGATAATAAGAAAGAACGGCTATAGTTGGGTCGGTGTAGAGCAAAGCTTTTTTACAGAAGAAGAATGTGAAGAAGTTATAGCTCTATGTGAAGATTCTTTTATCATTACTGAAAATATGTATGGGAGAGGTAATACAATAAAAAGATTTACTAAAAACTTTGAAGAAACACCATTTGAAGAAAGACTGATAGACTTAACAAATGAGTTTAATGAAAGAACATATAATTTTCATTTAATTGATAGTTTTACCACTTTTGTAAACAAGTACGAAAGAGATTTACAATTAGATTGGCACAAAGACGAAAACGAAACATTAGGAAAAATATATGAGAAAACACCACCTAATAGAGTATCAGTAAGTATAGGATTAAATACTGAGTATGAAGGTGGTGAGTTTGAATTAGAAAGTTGGAATGGCAGAACAGTTAGAATAGACAAAGGTACAGCTGTCATCTTTTGTGGAAGTGAACTTCACAAAGCACACCCTGTACAGCAAGGAGTAAGATATAGTTTAGGAGCATGGAGAAAAGGGATAAGATAATAGCAGGATTCAGTCATGGATTTCACAACGCGGCTTGGGCTAAAATACAAGGCGATGAAATCCTTTTTGCACAAGAAACCGAGCGAGTAAGTAGAAAGAAATTCGATGCTCAGTTAGGATTTAATCCCCAAACTGTAAACGCAGATGTGCACGTTTTTTATGAGAATACATACAAAAAGAACGACAGACGTATCAGCTTCTCGCAACTCCCTCTTTCGACAGAATTCTTATTGCAATATTCATATATGCGAAAACATCACGAAAGCCACGCAGCTTCAGCCTATTACACAGCGCCTTTTTCCGAAGATGTCGTTTGTGTCGTGATTGATGCGATAGGAGAATGGGATACTTGCAGTATTTGGATAATAAATGATGGAATTTTGGAAAAAGTTTGGAGTCAAAAATATCCGACTAGTCTAGGCCTGTTCTACTCAGCAATAACAAAGCGTATTGGTTTGCAACCAAATTGTGATGAATACATAACTATGGGAATGGCTGCTTATGGTGAACCCTGTGTAGATATGCTTTGGTGCTTTAACAAAGATGTAAATTTACACAGAGGCTTTACACTTGAAGCCTTCAAAGGAGAAACACCTGAAGACATAGCAGCAAGTGCACAGTTGCACTTAGAAACAGAAATACAAAAGATTATGGCAATAGCGTCAACCTATGGAAAGAACTTATGTTATGCAGGTGGTGTTGCTTTAAACTGTGTTGCAAATAGTAAAATTGCACATATGTTTGATAAAGTTTGGATATTCCCAAACCCT
>MDSZ01092365.1_pt1 | contig 11167 bp, 8 predicted proteins | sample 811201 | NCBI WGS metagenome assembly MDSZ01 (sample SAMN05326647, study PRJNA326480) | marine metagenome | isolation source: seawater | place: Indian Ocean: North | collected 2010 | reverse complement strand
TTTATTCAAGGAGATTTATTAGATTTAAAAAAATTGAATAAAAAATTCGATATAATAGAATCTGTTGGTGTTCTACATCATATGGCCAATCCAATTATAGGATGGGAAATCTTGACCGATTGTTTAAAAAAAAATGGTTTAATGCTAATTGGTTTATATAGTGAGAAAGCTCGTGAAAATATTGCAAATATAAGAGAAACAATTAATAGTTTAAAAATTAAAACTACGAAAAAAAATATTATTAATTTTAGAAAAGATATTTTTGAAAATAATAATCCAAAATGGGAAAGCATAAAATATAGTCCAGATATTTATTCCCTTAGCGGAGTAAGAGATCTTTTATTTAATGTACAAGAGCATCGCTTTACTATACCAAAAATAAAAAAAACTATTAAAGATTTGGATTTAATTTTTATAGGTTTTGAAAATATAAATGTAATTGATAAATTTAAAAGAAAACATAAAAAACCCGAAGATCTTTATAATCTTGATATATGGAACTCATTTGAAAAAAAGAACAAAAGAATCTTTTCAGGAATGTACCAGTTTTGGTGCAAAAAAAGAAAATTTTAATATCTATAAATTCTTGAAATATTCATCCATCATAATATCAAAAATATAAGAATGTCCAAATTTATTCCAATGAATATCGCCAGGTATAAAATAATCATTTATTATATTTTCAGGGACATCATCTTCAAAGTAATTGAATAGATCAAAAAAATTAACTTTTTTAGATATTGACCAATTTTTCCAAAATTCTCTGTGAAGTGAATGATTATATTTAAAAAAAATTTGATTAGGCCAAGGATAAATTACTAAATTAAATTTAATATTATTTTTTTTGCATAAAATTAGCAGTTTACTTAGATACAACTCTGCTAGTTCTCTGCCTTTCTTAGTTTTGATATTCCACTGCTTAGTTTCTTGCATCCAATTACCCCGCTCAACTTTAATTGATTTAAATAAATTCATTTTATCTTTTGTAGTATGTAAAAAGCTTATTTTAAATTCTTTAGAGGCATTGCTCCTAAGAATTATATTTTCCTTTAGATTATTTACTCTGCTTAAAATTATATCTAAAAATAGATATGAGGAAATATTTTTAATTAAAAACTCTTGCAAATAATTTCTTATATTAAATTTTTTAGAATCATTGATATCAAAATTTTTATTATAATAATATTCATCGGGAATATCAGATATATCTAAAAAAACTATCAGCTCATCAAAAAATAAATTTTTTTTCTCTATCAAATATTTAATTTTTTTATAATAGATAATCGGTGATTGACTAGCAACACCAGCATTTAAGATTTCAATATTTTTATTTTGCATTTGTTTATCCAGAAGACCTACAAATGTCTCTTCGTATTTATATCCAATTCCTTCAGTAAAAGAGTCACCAATTATAATTATTCTTTTTTTCAGATTTGTTTTTTTAGTGATATTTCTGTTGAGCTTATCTTTAAAACCAATTGAATTAGTAAAAAATTTATATTTATATTTACCCCAGTAATCATATGTATCAGCATTTTTTTTGAATGAATGATGATAATTAATATTTGATATACGATGATTTTGTTGTGGGTACAATTTTTCGTAAAAATTAAATTTAGAAATAAAAAATAATGTCAAGAAATAATCAAATATAAAAAATATAATTAAAAATAAAAAAAAATTTTTAATTTTTTTTAAAATCATAGATTTAGACAAGTATTTTTGACCTAATATTTTATTAATGAATATTTAAGTGATACTTTTTTAAAAGATATTTACTTTGTTTTAAAGAAGAATATTAATTTAATATGGCGGAGAGAGAGGGATTCGAACCCTCGGTAGTATTGCTACTACACACGCTTTCCAAGCGTGCTGATTAAACCACTCTCACATCTCTCCATTTAGAATTAGTGAATTTTTAAATTAACCACAAAATGATAACTAAATACTTTTTTTTACTATAGCTTTTGATAACATTCTATATTAATTAAATAGTTATATGAAAATATTAAAAAAAATTCTTCTATATTTATTTATTATTCAACTACCCTTATTTTTAAGTAGTTGCCAAGGATGGCTTGCTCCTAATGTAGGTGCATTTTAGTTTACAGACTGAAACTATAAATAATAAATATATCTCTTTATAAGTTAAATACATTTTAACTTTAAGTTGGTTTAGAACTAAATGTTTTAGTTAGTATTTGTGTTTTCAGAAATCCAATGATCTTGTTTTAAAGTATCGGGCATGTTTGGTAACCACCCCTTTGGATATATTGTTTCTTTAACTGAATTACCAAATATAAAGTCACCCAAAGATACACCCCACCATGCAAAGGTGGTATTTGACATAATTACTCTTTTTGATTGAGATATAGCTAGAAAATCTCTTGTAGCATTTGAAATAAAATTTCCAGAAGTATTTTTATTTTGGATTTCTTTATTATCTTTTAAATGAGGTAATTTAGTAATTTTATATCCTAATTTTATACAATAATTTTCAAATGCATCAACTGCAAGATCTTCATTTGAAACTATACATACCGGATCTAAACGCTCAGGATCATATTTTTTTAAAACATTAAGGTAGTACTCTTTGTTAATTGTCCACCCAGGATGATGAAGGTAGTCTCCTCTTCTAATGTGTATTAAAGTTCTGTTTTGTAATTTAGTTTTTTTAAAATCAAGACCATAAATTTGCTTAGCAAGCATTTCTAAAATTTCATTTTTAACATCTCCATAAAAACTTTGATGCTGGTAATATCCATTCAAATTTAAAGCGAATCTTGATTTACTAATAATTTTTTTTTCTAACGGCATCATCATACCGCCAAAATAAATTGGGCCTAATCTAAGTTTTAATTTATTAAAAATGCGAATTATAGTTTTAAAATTTTTATTCTTAACTCTCTTAGAGTTTCCTAAAAGAACTAATTCAGTTGATGTTGCAATATCAAGATTTTTACCTAAATATGATTCTAGCCATTCTATTGACCCTTCCTGCAAATTAAAAAAAACTAATCTTGATTTCAGTTTTCTTGAAATACTTAATCCAGCAGCGTATTGAAATAATAGATTACCTAATCCACCGTGTAATTCTGATAAAACATATGGAAAAAAACTTTTATTATTATTCATCAAAATATTTTTAAAAATTATTTATAATTTTTTAAATAAAGTAGTTATATATCATAAGAATAGAGTAACTAAATAATAAAATAAATAATATCATTTAATCAATGTATCTTTTAAATAAACATTAATGTTTTATAGAGTACTAGATCTTGTGAAAATTAAGATTGTAAAATTAGTATGAATTTATTTGTAATTAATAAATATTTTTGAGCAATGTATAAAAATAATAAGTTTAGCTTACATAATAGGTAAATAACTTATTAATTTACAAATTAAATTTATAATAACCTATTATATTTTTACTAAAATAAATGATTTGGATAATTTTTTTTTAAGATGTTATTGATAATTTATTTTAATCATCTATTCCATAAATATTATAATAAATGTAAATGATACAAAATATATATAAAAATAAAACAGTACTAGTTACAGGGTCCACTGGATTTAAAGGTTCTTGGTTATGTTTTTGGCTAAAAAAACTAGGAGCTAACGTAATTGGTATTGGTTTAAAACCTGAAAAAAATTCTTTTATTTTTAATTCATTAAATTTAAATAAACAAATCAAACAATATTATATTGATATAAGATATCAAAAAAAAATAGATCATGTAATTAAAAAAGAAAAGCCTCAAATAATATTTCATTTAGCAGCTCAATCAGTAGTTTTGAAAAGTATAAATAATCCTTTAGAAACTTTTGAAACTAATATTTTTGGAAGCTTAAATATTCTTGAGGCATTTAAAAATAATAATATAAATTCATTAGTATTTTGTACTTCTGATAAATGTTATGAAAATAAAGAATGGGTATGGGGTTATAGAGAAACTGATCAATTGGGTGGAAAAGATCCGTACTCAGCTTCTAAAGCAGGAGCAGAAATAATTTTTAGCTCATATTTTAGATCATTTTTAAATAATTCAAAGAAGGTAAAATTAGGCTCTGTTCGTGCAGGAAATGTTATTGGTGGGGGTGATTATAAAGAAAATAGAATTATTCCTGATATGATAAAGTCAATAATCAGAAATAAATCTCTAGTTTTGAGAAGTCCTAATTCCACTAGGCCGTGGCAACATGTTTTAGATCCTCTTCATGGATACTTAATACTTGGTTCATATTTATTAAAAAATAAACTTGAAACAGAATTACCTAGTTGGAATTTTGGTCCTGATATTAGAGATTTATACAATGTAAATTATATTGCTAAAACTTTTATAAAGAAGTGGAATAGTAAAATAAAAATAAAAAAATTAAATAATATGAATAAAAATGAATCAAATTTGCTACAATTGAATAGTGAAAAAGCTAAATTAGAACTTGGTTGGAAACCAGTTCTTCGTATCGATGATACGTTAGATTTTACATATCAATGGTATTATGATTATTTTATAAATAAAAGAAGTGCAATTGAAATTACTGATAAACAAATAGATATGTTTATGAAAAAAAATGAAAATAACTAGATGCAGAATTTGTTTTAGCCAAAATAATTTTGAAGAAATAATTGATTTTTCAAAAGTAGCTTTAGCAGGTTCTTTTTTAAAAAAGAATGAAATAAAATCAGAGAAAAAATATAAACTGAATCTTGTAATCTGTAAGAAATGTAAACATCCACAAATTGGTTTTTATTTAAACAAAGATTTACTATTTAGAAATTATTTATGGGAAACAGGTGTTTCAAAACACAATATGAATCTAATAAATCAATTTTCATCTAAAATTAATAGAAAAAAGAAAATTAATAAAAATAGCAATATTCTAGAAATAGCAAGTAATGATGGTTCTCTCTTAAAAGTTTTAAATAAAAAGTTTAAATGTAAAACTTTAGGTGTAGATCCCGCAATTAACTTAAACAAAAAATTTAAAAATAAAAATATTAATTTAGTTTCTGATTATTTTTCTTATTCTATTTCAAAAAAAATTAAGTATAAATATTCACAATTTGATATTTGTATTGCAAGAAATGTCATTGCCCATCTTGAAAAACCTAATGATATTTTTAAAGGTGTAAAATATTTATTAAAAGAAAATGGAATTTTCGTAGTTGAAGTTCCGCACTTATTAAATATTTATACTGATTTACAATTTGACAATGTTTTCCATGAACATGTAGGCTTTCATTCCTTAAAATCTATTAATGATCTATGTTTAAATAATGGGATGTATTTATATGACTCAGAAAAGATAGACTCTCAGGGAGGAAGTATAAGGTGTTATATTTCCTCTAAAATTAAAAAAAAATCAAATAGATTAATAAAATTTTTAAATGAAGAAAAAAAATTTAATTTATTAAGTTTAAATTCATGGAGAAGTTTCTCGAATAAAGTTAAAAATAATAATGATGATTTGAGAAATCTTCTAATTAGTCTTAAGAAAGATAAAAAAGTAATTTCAGTGTATGGGGCATCTGGCAAAGGTCAAACATTATTACAATTTTTAAAACTTAATAAGACCTTTTTTTCATATATCTATGATAAGAGCAAAAGTAAGCAAAACCTATATTCACCAGGAACACATATTTTGATATTAGATCCAAAAAAAATATTACATCACATGCCTGATTATATACTTTTATGTTCATGGAATTTATTAAAAGAAATTAAAAAGGAGCAAATTAATTATTTAAAAAAAGGTGGAAAATTCATTATACCGTTTCCAAAACCAAAAATAATATCTTAATTTTTATTGTTTCCCCATACTAATAAATAATTGTTCTCAGAGGTCAAAGGGGTTTCAGTTAATACCTCACAGCTTGGTAAGTATTTTACTATTTCGTCATAATTTAATTGACTGTCGTCTTTATTTTTTTTGTATGGAGATCCAGAATTCATAATCAAATATCCACGCTTACTTTTACTAAGTACTTTTTCAAGATAAAGTATTTGAGTTTTTTTTGGAAGTTCAGAAAATGCATAGTTACTAATTATTAAGTCATATTTATTTTTATAACTTTCTTCATTGAGAGTTTTAGTGTTGAAAGATCCATTTAAATTAAAACTTTCAAGGTATTTCTCCGTCAATTTTAAAACTGGTTTTAAATCAAACAATGTAAATTCTATTTTTTTTGTGAATTGATCTATAATTAATGCTTGACCACCATAACCAGCACCTATTTCAGCAATTGTATTTATTTCATTTATTTTAAATAAAGACATTAAATCAGAAAGCACTTTTATATAAGCAATGGTTGTTGGTGAAATATTTCCATAAACTGAACCATAATTGTAGATTTTAGGAGATCCAATCAAATCATTTAATTTAAATTTTGAAAAATTATTATTGTCTAAAAGTTCTATATTATTTTTTTTTATAATTTCTATATTTTGTAAACCCTGTTCAAAAGTTGCATGCTCTAGAACAAATTGGTATCTTTTATCAGATTTAAATCTTTTGAATTTTTTATAATCATTAATAGCTTCTTCTACACTTTGAACATAGGATCCATTATCAGACCAACTTCTTAATTCTTTTAAATTCACAAAAGATTCATTTCTATATACATCTTTTAAGAAAATGAATAATTTTTGGCCAAATATTAATTTAAAAATTTTTTTGATAATTTGCATTTAATATAAAAATAATAATATAGTATTTATAAAGATAATCGATTCTTTTTATCGATAGATATTGTATTTATAAGTACGTTATTTTATTTTCATGGATAATAATTTTCTTAAGACATTCAGTAGAATTTTGATTTTTGAAATAATTATCTTTAACAATGTATCCATGAATATTTTTGGATTTAACAAATATCTGTAAATAATCTAAAATACTCGCAACATGAGGATTTATACTTTCTATGATAATACAATCAAAATTATTTAGATTTTTATTAAATTCATTAAATTGATTTTGTCTTTCCCAAATACTATTTTTGTAATGACTAGATAATGATAAATAGCCCCAATCTTCATTTTCTTTGTATAATGAATATATTGGTTTAGAAAAAAAAGTTGTAAGAAATAAAGAAATTAATAATAAAGATAGAAATTTAGAAAAGGTATTATCTATAATTAATTTAATTAAAAACAAAATTGAAATAAAAGAAAATGGAAGTAAGATAGTTAAAAATCTAGTATTTAATGGTTGACCAAGAATTATTGGGAACAAAGAAACAACAAAAAAAGTTGATATTACAAAGAATGAGATAAATAAGTTGCTGTTTAATGAAAATAAATAATTTCTTTCAAAAAATTTATTATCTTTATGTGTAGTAATAAAAATACATACTAATAAGGCTATGTAAAATATTGATGTATCCCATTCTCTAGCAGAATACCATCGGTAAAATATAACAAAAAATCTTTCAAGGTTATTTGTGACTTGAGACCAGTTATAATTTTGCATTGTCTGTATGTGAAGACCACCAAATAATAAAGCTTGTAATTTTCCAAGATAGATAATTTTACCTTGATAAAGATAATTAATAATTACTGTTTCAATAATATAAAATATTAATAATATTAAAATAATTTTTAAAACAAATTTTAAATTATTTCTAAAAATATTAAAAAAAATTAAAAAAACAAAAAAGAAAATATTAGTTTCTTTAACACCATATATCCAAAACAATAAAATTGATAGTATGATAGCAATTTTAAGATCCAAATCTTTATTTTTTAAATAAGAAACAAATCCAAAGAAAATTGAAAGTGGAAGTAAGGTTTGGTTTACAACACTATAAGAAAAAATCTCAAAAGAAAGAGATTTACTAGTAATAAAAAATAAAAGAAATATTAATGAATAAAGTAGCCCAAAATTAGTATGTACTATGTATGTAAAAATAATAATAGATATTATAAAAAATATAAAAGATATAATGACAATATATAAATAATTTATTTCTAGGAAAAAATTAACTAAAGCATATAAAAAATATGATCCCCATCTTAGATGTTGATGATTATAAATGTTAAAAGTTTCAGAATTATTTACAAAATAAAGCTTAAAAAGTGTATCAGCATTCATAGGCCAGAATGGTGCAAAAAAAAACAAATGTAATAAATAAAAAGAAATTATAATAACCAAAGGAATCAAAAAATAAATTTTTGATTTATTATTTATTAAATCATTCAGCATATATTTTTATATAAAAAACTTTAATTAAAATTTTTTTGCCATATTATGTAAATGTGAATAATAAACCATCATTATCAGTAATCATACCAATTTACAACGAGGAAAGAACGGTGGTAAAATTACTTAATAGTTTATCAGTTATCACAGAGTATTGTAATACAGAAGTAATAGTAATTGATGACGGTTCTACAGATACTACAAATAAAAAGTTAAAAGAAAATAAAAAGTTATATCATAAACTAATAAGTTTAAAAAAAAATAAAGGTAAAGGTAAAGCTGTAATCGAGGGTTTAAAATTAGCTACTTCGGATTATATTGTTTTTCAAGATGCTGATTTAGAATATAGCCCTCATGATTTAATTTTCTTTATTGATAAAATAAAAAGTAATGATGCAGATCTTATAATGGGAAGTAGATTTATTGGAAATCAAAGAAGTGTTTTACATTTTTGGCATATGTTAGGAAATAAATTTATAACAATAATCTTTAACTTGTTGAACAATACCACATTTTCAGACATTTATTGTTGTTACATGCTTTATAAAAGGAAAAATCTAGATTTTAGCAAGTTAAAATCCTTTAGATGGGGACAGCATGCTGAAATACTTACTTATGTTGTAAAGAAATCAAAAAAAATATACGAAATAGGAATAAATTATGATGCTAGAAGATATCAAGATGGAAAAAAAATTCGATACTTTGATGTTTTTTCAGTAATTTATTGGATTGTAATAACTAGGATAAAAACTATTTTTTAAATGAAATGTAGAATATGTAAATCAAAACAAATTGTTGAGGTTGTTAATTTAGGTAGGCAACCGCTAGCAAATAAATACCCTAAAAATATTAAAGAATTAAAGAATGAAAAGAAATTTAATTTATCAGTCTTATTTTGTAAAAAATGTAAATCAGCTCAAATTAAAAAAATAATTAATAGAAATATATTATTTGAAGATTATTACTATCTTTCATCTGTAAATAAAAAACTCAAAGAACACTTTAATAAATTAGCCACAAAAATTAAAAAATTTAATTTCATTGTAGATATTGGATCTAACGATGGTATTTTGTTAGAACCATTAAGAAAATTGAATGTAAAAGCTGTAGGAATAGATCCCTCAATAAATGTTGGTAAAATTGCAAATGATAAAGGATTAGAAACTTTTATTGGTTTTTTTGATAATAAAATAATAAATAAAATTATAAAAAAATATACTAAACCTGATTTAATTGTAGCATCAAGTGTTGTTACTCACTTAGAAGATCCAATAAAATTTGCAAAAAATGTTAAGAAATTTTTACAAGATAATGGAACTTTGATAATTGAAATAGAATATCTACAAAACTTCATACAAAATCTTGAATATGAAAGGTTTTATTTTGATAGGCCGTTTTATTATTCTGCACATTCTATAGCAAAATTATTTTCAAATTTTGATATGAAATTATACGATATTGAAAAAATAGATGCACATGGAGGATCTCTAAGATGTTTTATTAAAAATTCCAAAAATTGTAAGATAACAAAGAGATGTCATAAAATTTTTAAATCAGAAAGAGAAAATTTGAATCTGAAATCATTTAAGCGTTTCAATATGGAAATATATAAAAATTCTAAAATTCTTAAACAAAATTTAAAAAATTATAATAAAGTTGGATTGAATGTTATAGGGTATGGTGCTCCTGCAAGAGTTTCCACTATTACAAATTTTACTAAAATTAATTCGGACTTAATAAATTACATTATTGATGATAGTCCACTTAAACAAGGTCGTTTTTCCCCAGGTATGCATATTAAAATTTTACCAAGAAAAAATAATATAAATAATAAGATTAATATTGTAATAGTCTTTGCATATGAATATTTTAAAGATATAAAAAAGCACTTTAAAGATAAGAAAATTAAATTCTATAAACCCATACCATTTGGAAAATTATGATTAGTAATCTAGTAGAAAAAGATATTAAAGAAATTGTTAAAAATACAAAAAATATTTCAAGATTTTTTAGTGGTAAAAGAATTGTAATTACTGGAGGTAACGGTTTTTTAGGAAAATACTTTGTAGAAGTATTTAGAGAATACAATAAATTACTTAAAAAACCAGTTGAGGTAATAATTTTTGATATAACCTTTAAAAGAAATAAGTTTATCAAATCCTCTAATTTATATTTTATTAAAAAAGATGTTTCAAAAAAATTTTCATTTAATAAAAAAATAGATATTATTATCCATGCCGCAGGTATAGCCAGTCCATTTTATTATAGAAAAAAACCTATTGAGACTTTAGATGTTGCTATCAATGGAACGAGAAATTGTCTAGAGATTGCAAAAAAAAATAATGCAAAATTTATTTTTTTTAGTTCTAGTGAAATTTATGGAGATCCAGATAAATTCAATGTTCCGACAAAAGAAACATACAGAGGTAATGTAAGCTCTATTGGACCAAGAGCTTGCTATGATGAAAGTAAAAGATTAGGTGAATCTTTATGTTATATTTATAAAAATTATTATAATTTACATACGAATATAATAAGACCTTTTAATGTATATGGTCCTGGGATGGGGCAAAAAGATTATAGAATATTTCCCAATTTTATAAGCAATATTTTAAATAATAAAAAACTTAATATCTATGGTAATGGTAAACAAACAAGAACGTATTGTTATATAACTGATGCTATAGAAGGTTTTATGAGAGTCGTTGTTTATGGAAAATCTGGTGAGGCTTATAACATTGGAAATAATAAACCAGAAGTTTCAGTTAGGGATATTTTTAAAATATTAAAAAAAATTCATAGCAAAAAAATAAAGGCAAAATTTATGCCTCACCCTAAGTCGTATCCAAATGACGAACCCCAACGAAGATGTCCAGATATTAACAAAGCAAAAAAAGACTTAAAATATAAATCAAAGGTAAAACTAGAGCTAGGATTAGGAAAATTTATAGAATGG
>MDSZ01204651.1_pt1 | contig 11168 bp, 10 predicted proteins | sample 811201 | NCBI WGS metagenome assembly MDSZ01 (sample SAMN05326647, study PRJNA326480) | marine metagenome | isolation source: seawater | place: Indian Ocean: North | collected 2010 | reverse complement strand
GCCGCCATGAAGGCCGCACGCGCACTCGGCAAGCGTATTCCCGACGATCTGTCGCTGGTCGGCTTTGACGGCATTTCCACCGGGCTGCTGGTCGACCCTCACCTGGCGACCGTCGAAACAGATCCGCGCACCATGGGTCAGGGCGCCGTCAATTCCGTGCTGGCAAGGCTGCTGGACCGGCCGACACCCGACCTGCCGTCCGCAGCCGCCACATTCAGTTTCCGCGCGGGAGGCAGCCTTGGCCCTCCCGTTCCCGGAAAAGCCGATGGCAGAGAAGCTGCCACTTCCCTGCCATCCAATGAGTAACCCCGAGACCTGCTTGAGATCGCTTCAGGAGTCACTGACATGAAACGTACACTTTTCGCATTGGCCATGACAATGGCGGCCGTCGTGCCGGCAAAGGCCGAAGATGCCGTTTGCTACAACTGCCCGCCGCAATGGGCCGACTGGGCATCGATGCTGGAAGCCATCAATGAGAAGCTCGGCATTGCCATGCCGCATGACAACAAGAATTCCGGCCAGACCCTCAGCCAGCTTCTGGCCGAGAAGGCCGCGCCGGTCGCCGACGTTGCCTATTACGGCGTGACCACTGGCATCAAGGCCGGCAACGAAGGTGTCGTCACCGCCTATAAGCCGGCCGGTTTCGATGACATCCCCGAAGGCCTGAAGGACCCGGAAGGCAAGTGGTTTGCCGTTCACTACGGCACCCTCGGCATGTTCGTGAATGTCGACGCGCTCGGCGACGCTCCGGTGCCGCAGTGCTTCGCCGATCTGAAAAAGCCGGAATACCGCGGCATGGTCGGCTACCTTGATCCGTCTTCCGCCTTTGTCGGCTATGCAGGTGCGGTTGCCGTCAACCTGGCCTTCGGCGGGGATCTGGAGAACTTCGATCCGGCCATCAGCTACTTCAAGGAACTGGCGGAAAACGACCCGATCGTCCCCAAGCAGACCTCATTCGCGCGCGTCGTTTCCGGCGAAATCCCGATCCTCTTCGACTATGACTTCAACGCCTATCGCGGCAAATACGAAGAAGACGGCAACTTCGAATTCGTGCTGCCGTGCGAAGGTTCCGTGCGCGTTCCCTACGTGATGAGCCTGGTGGCAGGCGCCCCGCATGAAGAAGCCGGCAAGAAGGTTCTGGACTTCATCCTTTCCGACGAAGGCCAGGCGATCTGGACCAATGCCTACCTGCAGCCGTCCCGCCCGGTGGAACTGCCGGCTGAAGTCGCCGCGAAGTTCCTGCCTGCAAGCGATTACGAGCGTGCGGTTGCCGTCGATTATGCCCACATGGAACGCGCCCAGGCCGGTTTCGGCGAGCGTTACCTGAACGAAGTCAAATAACATCCTGACCTGGCGGGCCGGAACGCATTGGCGTTCCGGCCTGTTTTTCCGAAGGCATTCTTCATGTCCGACAGAACATTCGTGACCGCCTGCCTTGTACCGCTGGCGGTATTCGCCCTCGCTTTTCTGGCTCTGCCGCTGGTGCGCCTGGTTCAGGCGTCCTTTGAATCGGAAGCCGGCTGGCACATCTACCTGCAGATCCTGCAAACGCCTCGATATCTTGAAACCCTGGTCAACACGGTGCTGGTGTCGCTGGCGGTCAGCCTTGCCGCGCTCGCTCTGGCGACCACCGCCGGCCTGTTCCTGGCGCGGAACAGGTTCTTCGGACGCGGCCTGCTGCTCTCCGTCCTGACCCTGCCGCTGGCCTTTCCGGGCGTCGTCATCGGCTTCCTGATCATCCTCCTGGGGGGACGTCAGGGGCTGTTCAACCAGCTATTGCCCGGGCACATCGTGTTTGCCTATTCGCTGATCGGCCTCTTTCTCGGCTATCTCTATTTTTCCATCCCGCGCGTCCTGCTGACGGTGATGGCCGCCGTTGAAAAACTCGACCCCGCACTGGAAGAAGCCGCCCGCACCCTCGGCGCATCGCCGTGGCGCATTGTCATCGACGTGATCCTGCCCGGTCTTGCCCCGTCCCTCGTTGCCGCCGGTGCAATCGCCTTTGCCACCGCCATGGGAGCCTTCGGAACCGCCTTCACGCTGGCCACCAATATCGATGTCCTGCCGATGGTGATCTATACCGAATTCACCCTGTCGGCGAACATCGCCATGGCGTCAGCCCTGTCCGTTCTGCTGGGCCTTGTGACCTGGGCCCTGCTTTACATCGCCCGCAGTTTCGCGGGAACGACGGTTGCGGCGGGAGGCTGACATGAAAAGATCCCTCGCCTGGTGGCTGCAATGCGCGGTCACGCTTGTTATCGCCGCCTTTCTGCTGGTCCCGGCCATCCAGTCGATCCTGGCCGGGGTAACAGCCAACTACTTCCGCGGTCTTTCCTCGGGCCTGACCCTGAAATGGATCGGGCGGGTCTGGGAGCTTTATTCCGCCAGCATCTTCCTGTCGCTCTGGCTCGCGATAGCCTGCCTTGCCGTCACGCTGGTGATCGGCGTTCCGGCGGCCTACGCCCTTGCCAGAAATCCCGGACGCCTGTCGCGCCTGCTGGAAGAGTTCATCTCCTTGCCGCTCGCCATTCCCGGCCTCGCACTGGCGCTCGCGCTCTTGCAGCTCTACGGAACCTTGTCCGGGTTCCGCACGTCCTGGACCTTCATCCTCGTCGGCCATGTTCTCTACACGCTGCCGTTCATGGTGCGATCGGTCCTGGCCGTCCTGATGGCCATGGATTTCCGCAGCCTGGAAGAAAGCGCGGCGACACTTGGCGCGTCTGCCTTCACGCGGTTTCGAACGGTGATCATCCCCAATGCCATGCCGGGCATCCTGGCTGGTGCCCTGACCGTGGTGACGCTCTCCATAGGCGAATTCAACCTCACCTGGATGTTGCACACGCCTTATCTGAAAACCCTGCCCGTCGGCCTTGCCGACAGCTATGCCTCCATGCGGCTGGAGGTCGCCTCCGCCTATACGCTCGTCTTCTTCGCGATGATCGTGCCGCTGTTGATGGCCATGCAATGGGCCTCCGCCAGAGCGCAAAGGATCGCTCAATGACCCTGACAATCGAAAACGCCGCCAAGACTTTTGCCGATGGCACGCGGGCTCTCTGCCCGATCAACCTGACCGTTGGTCCCGGCGAAATCCTGTCGCTGCTCGGTCCCTCCGGCTGTGGCAAGACGACCCTGCTGCGCATCATTGCCGGACTGGAGCGCCCCGATGCGGGCAGCCGGATCCGGTTCGACGAGACCGAAGTGACCGGACTTGCCGTGGAACATCGCAATGTCGGCATGGTGTTTCAGTCCTATGCGCTCTTTCCCAACATGAGCGTGCGCGCGAATGTCGGCTACGGCCTGAAGGTTAGAAAAGTGCCGGCGGAAGAACGCCGGCAACGTGTGGACGAGGTGCTGAGCCTGTGCCGCCTTACCGACTACGCCGACCGCCCGACCCATGCCCTGTCTGGCGGGCAGCGCCAACGGGTGGCCCTGGCCCGTGCCGTCGCACCGCGCCCCAGGATCCTGCTGCTGGACGAACCCCTTTCCGCGCTGGACGCCGCCTTGCGCGACAACCTGCGTGACGAACTGGCCGCCATGCTGCGGCAGTTCCGGATCACGGCTGTTTTCGTCACCCACGACCAGAGCGAGGCGATGGCGATCGCGGACCGGATCGCGGTGATGTCGAACGGGACCATGCTTCAGGTCGGCCGGCCAGAAGAGCTGTACCACACTCCGGCCAATGCCTTCGTCGCCCGCTTCATCGGCAACGCCATGCCATTGACCGGACACATGGAAAACGATGTACTGCAGCTGCCTGGCGGACAGTTGAAGCTTCCCGCTGGCGCCGCCGGCAAAACAGCTTACATACGGTCGGAAAACGTCCGGCTAGACCAGACAGGATCCTTGTCGGGAACGGTGGAAACCGTCACGTTCTCCGGCGGTCATTTCCGTCTCGCCGTGGGCGGCGTCCTTCCGGATGCCGGCCTTCTCTATCTTCAGCACCCGGGCAGGACAGCCCCTGAAACCGGCAGCACCGTGCGCCTCGCCATTGATCCCTCCGACCTCATCTTCCTTGCAGACCAGACATCGACCCATTCATGACCAAGATCATTCAGATTTCAGACACCCACATTGTTCCCGAAGGAGCACTCGCCTACGGACAGGTCGACACGGCCGCAGCCCTTGCCGAAACGGTCGCCACAATCAACCGCCTGCTGCCGCAGATCGGTCCAGTCGACCTCGTTATCGTTACCGGTGACCTGACCGAACATGGAACGCCGGAAGAATACGACCGCTTCAAGATGCTTATGGCGGACCTCGACCTGCCCTACAGGGTGCTGCCGGGCAACCACGACCGGCGCGAGCCGATGCGGGAGAGCTTCGCAGACGCACAGTGGATGCCCCGCAGCGGCCCCCTGGACTGGCAGATCGATTTTGAAGACTTTGCCGTTGTCGGGCTCGACAGCCTTACCGAAAGCGCAGCGCATGGCACGCTAGAGCCGGCAACCCTGTCCTTCCTGACGGACGCGCTCTCCGGTCTTGGCGACAAACCCGCGATAGTCGGTTTTCATCACCCTCCCTTTGCCGTGGGGATCAAGGCCATGGACGCGCAGAACCTGCACGACGCAGACAGCCTGGGCACCGCCCTCTCCCTTCATTCCGGGCAGGTTCGGCTTGTCTGCGGCCATCTGCACCGCTCCATCGCCGGCCTCTTTTCCGGCAGCCTGTGTCAGGTCTGCCCCGGCACCTCGCATGCGGTCACGCTGGACCAGCGCACCAACGCCGGCAACAGCCTGACCAAGGAACCCGGCGGGATGCTGCTTCACGAATGGCGAGACGATGGTTTCCTGACGCACCTCATTCCGGTCGGCGCCTTTCCGGGGCCTTATCCCTTCCTGGGCGTTTCCTGAGGACCTGAAACGGGCGTCATGCAACGCGCCTGCCGGCGCCTCATGGCCCGGGAAACGTCGACCGCCATCGGCGCAAAAAGGTTTCCCGGGTCAGGGCATCCAGTGCGACCATGAGCGCAGGGGAAAGACCGATCGGCCGCAAGGCTGTCGAACTCAGGACCTCGCCTTCATTGCCATCCTCCGTTTCCAGAAGCGGGCTGATCAGCAGTGCGGTCCGAAGTGCAAGCGTGCCTTCCGAGGACAAGAGGAAATCCAGGAACGCCTCGGCCTCGGCTTCGTTGTTTGCCTGCTTCGGGATCATGAAGGTGCGCGACAGGACCAGTGTGTAGTCGGACGGCAGCACGATGCCGATCCGGTCGTCGTTCAGCTGATAGCCCTGAGCGTAGGAGCCTAGCACGTTGTAGGCGATCAGGTAGCGCCCCTCGGCAACACCCTTGATGATGTCGACCGAGCAACAGGTGGAAATTGCCTGTGAGCGGCCAAAGGATTCCTGCAGCGCGCCGAAGGTGGTTGCTTCCTGCGCGTCGGCAAAAGCAAACAGATACCCAAGCCCCGACTGCTCGATGTCATAGGTCGCGACCCGCCCGGCATATGGGGTGCCGGAAGGCCGAAGGAGATCGAGCAGGTCGAAGCGGGTCTGCGGAATATCCTCCACGGGCACCAGCTCGCGGTTATAGACGATCACCGCGGGCTCGCGGGTGATGCCCCACAATTCGTCGCGCCAGCGAAGGGCCTCCGGCAACTGTTCGGTCAACCGTGAGCGGTAGGACGCTGCGCAGGCTTCGTTGACCAGCTGCACCATCTGGTGAACACCGGAGCTGATGACAATGTCGGCGCCTGGAACGTCGTCGCGGCAGTCCCGGCGGGTCAGGCGGTAGAGCTCGTTCGATCCCCATTGCTCGTAGCGCACCTGTAGCCCGGGCCGGGTGCGCAGGAAGCTTTCGACCACGGGACCGAAGATCGAAATATCCGTCGTGGAGCGCACCACCAGCACACGGTTGGTGGTCTCCGGTCCGAAATTTTCCACCAGCTCCTGGGCCGACACGGCCCGACCGGTGGCAAGCAGCATCACGACTGCAGCCAGGCACTTCAGCAGATAGGCGGGCCACTTCATGTCCGGGCCTCCGGTACGGCAGCAAACACAAGGGCTGCACGAAAACGCGCCCCACCCGTCTTTTCCAGGCGCAATTCGCCATCGTAGGAAAGGGCGACGGAATGCGCGATCGCAAGACCGAGGCCGGAACTGCTTTGCCGCGACAGCGCCCCCTTGTTGAAACGGGACCCCAGTTCGGCCAGAACCCCATCCACCGGTCCACCGCCCGCATCTTCCACCCAGATACTGGCTCGCCCACCTTGCAGCGAAGCCCCGATCCGTACCGGCGAGCGGCCGTATTTGAGCGCGTTGTTCAGGAGGTTCTTCAAGGCTTCTTTCAGCGATTGCACATCCGCCAGCACTTCGACAGGGTCTTCGCCGATATCCAGGATCACGTCGAATTCCGGATTGAGAACAGCATGATCGCCTTCCTCGAAAACGTCGAGGGCAATATCGCGCAAGTCCACCTTCTCCCGTCTGGCGCTGTCGCCGCGGTGGATCACTAGTGCCTGGCTCAGAAGCTGGTCGAGCAGACGGCCGAGGCTTGCCGTTCGGGTCTGTATCCTCTCGACGATCTTTTCCTTGCGGGAAAGTTCCGCTTCGTCGGTGAAGAGATCCGCCTGGGCCCTGAGGGCAGCGACAGGCGTCCTGAGCTGATGTGCGGTGTCGGAGATCAGATGCCGCATGGAATTCATCTGCCGGTCGAGCCGGGCCATGAAGCCGTTTAGGGCATTGATCATCACCGCCGTTTCCCGCGGCACCGAGGTGTCGAGCGGTGTCAGGTCGTGGGGGTCCCGTGCCGAGAGACCGCCGGCGATCCGTTCCAGCGGCTGCAGCACCGAGCGGACGACGACGACCGACAACAGCACCATTGCCAGGCCGGAGGCTGCAAGCACGTAGAGCGCCTTGCGGGTGATGTCATAGGCCATGTCGTTACGCGCCCGCAGGGTCTGGCCGACAACCACCTTGATCGTGCCGTTGAGCGTACGCTCGGCAAACCGGCGCGAGACCACGGCAAAACGGGCCGGCTCTCCAAAGAACGAACCGTCGAAAAACCCTTCCCGGAAATCGCGCCGGCCTGTCGGCAGGGTGATTTCATCATAGCCGGTCAACGTCGCACCCTCCGGGCCGATAATGCGATAGCCGATCCTGTCGTCGGGGGCGAGCGCCAGCAACTCGAACGCCGAAACCGGCAACTCGATGACGGGCCTGTCGTCCTGAACGGTGATCGACGAAGCAATGCCTGTCGCCGCGCCCAGGAGCAACCGGTCGTAGGCGCTTCTGGCCGCCTCCCGGCCATAGGCGAATGCCGCGATGGAAACGATCACCCCGCCGAAGATCAGCAGAAAGGCAATCCCGAAGGCAACACGTGCGGTGAGCGAGGTCGACGCCAGCCTGCGGATGAGATCAGTCATCGACTTCCAGCTTGTAACCAAGCCCTCTCTGGGTCTCGATCCTGACAGATCCGCCCGAGAGTTTCTTGCGCAGCCGCGCAACATAAAGCTCCAGCGCGTTCATGCTGACGTCGGTGTCCTGGAAACTGAACACCCCTTCGAACAGACGTTCCTTGCTGACGGTCTTGCCGCGATTGCGGACCAGGATCTCCAGCAGCGAGAATTCGCGCCGGGTCAGATTGATCGGGCTGTCGCCCTGACGCACGACCCGCGCGGAAGCATTGAACGTAAGGCTGCCGAGTGTCAGTTCCTCGGCCTTGTCGCCTTGTTCGCGGCGATAGAGTGCGCGGATGCGGGCTTCAAGTTCGCGGTGGTCGAACGGCTTGACCAGGTAATCATCCGCCCCGGAATTGAGCGAGGATACCCTGTCGTCGACGGAAAATTCCGCCGTCAGCATCAGCACCGGCGTGCGTTCGCCCCGAGACCTTATCTCTTTCAATAGCTCGGTGCCCAGGCCATCCGGCAAATTGATATCAAGAACGATCACGTCGTAATGCTGAACGTTGACGCAGGCCCTCGCCTCTTCCAGCGACTTTGCCAGATCGCAGGCAATGCCAGACCGGTCCAGCCGGATCATGATCGCCTCCGCCATGTCAAACGTGTCTTCAACGAGCAAAAGGCGCAAAGATTCGTTCCTCCCGCCCCCAGTCTTGCCCCGCAAATTCGCTGCTTGCAAGCAATGTGCCCCCTGGTGACAGGTTGATGACAGGGTTTGACGCTAGGCTCTCCTCACGTCCGTTGGGAGGACCCGCTTTAACGCGGCACAACGGATACCAGGGGCTCACCAAAAGCCTTGCACATGTGGAGGAAACACAACATGGCATTCAAAACGACCCGCCTTCTGCTGGCGGCCGCATTCCTTGGCGCATCCGCTTTCGGCGCAACAGCTGCCGATTTCACGCCGGAAAACCCGGAGTGCATCGCACCGGCCAACCCGGGTGGTGGCTGGGACTTCACCTGCCGCCAGGTCGGCAAGACACTTCAGGACCTGAAGCTTCTCGACAAGACCATGCAGGTTGTGAACCTGGCTGGCGGCGGCGGCGGTGTGGCCTATGCTGAAGTCGTCAACAAGCGCGGCGACGACAACGACCTGATCGTTGCAGCTTCCTCGGCAACCGCAACCCGCCTTGCCCAGGGTGCCTTCCCGGGCAACACCATGGACCAGGTTCGCTGGGTGGCTTCCGTTGGCGCTGACTACGGCGTGATCGCCGTTGCGGCCGACAGCCCGATCAACACCCTGCCGGAACTTCTCGACCAGATGAAATCCGACCCGACGTCCGTATCCGTTGCCGGCGGTTCCGCTGTTGGTGGCTGGGATCACCTGAAGGTTCTGATCGCTGCAAACGCTTACGGCATCGAAGACGTCCGCACCGTGAAATACATCGCTTTCGACGGTGGTGGTGAAGCCGTGACCCAGCTTCTGGCCGGTTCCGTCCAGGCTTTCACCGGTGACATTTCCGAAGCCAAGGGCTTTGTCGACAGTGGCGACATCAAGGTGATCGCTGTTCTGGCGCCTGAGCGTCTGTCCGGCGAATTCGCCGACTTCCCGACGGCAAAGGAACAGGGTGTCGACGCGATCGGCGCAAACTGGCGCGGTTTCTACGCACCGGGCAACATGTCCGACGACGCCTATAACGCATGGGTGTCCAAGATCTCCGATCTGTACGCAAGTGAAGAATGGAAAGGCATCATGGCTGCAAACGGTCTGGCTCCGCTCGACCTGCAGGGTGCCGAGTTCCAGGAATTCGTTGCCAACTCGGTTCAGCAGATCCAGAACATCTCCAAAGAAATCGGCATCATCAAATAAGAATGCCGTCAGTCCGACTGGAGGGGGCGCAGTCCATGTGCCCCCTTCTTTTTCAGGACGCGTCCGAACGCGGGCAATATCCGGTTTTCCGCACGCAGCTTTGAGACTGACAGCGTAACGCCGGAAGTATGTCTGCCTGATCATTGTCCGCCCGATTGGGCAAAGTGGATTGTCGGCGGACACAGTGGCACACTTCGGGTGCCAACAAACAACAGAACACATAAGGGGCGGCCGCCGGACTTGGGGAGGAGCCGCTATTAGGAAGGTATCCATGAGCGACCGCATCTTTGGCGCGGTCGGGCTACTTCTCGCGCTGGGATATGCCTGGGCCGCTCTTGTCATCGAAGAAAGCTTTCTGTCCGACGCCGTCGGCCCGAAGGCGTTCCCCCTGATCATCGCATCCGTGTTGGGTCTGTCGTCGCTGGCGATTTTCCTGAAACCCGACGTCGCCCCGGAATGGCCGTCGCTGCCGCGTCTGCTTGAAGTCGCCATGGCAGTGCTGGCGATGATCCTCTACGCGATACTCCTGCCGGAAGCCGGCTTCATCATCGCGACAGCCGTTGCCGCTGCCTATCTGACCTGGCGCCTCGGCTCTTCACCGATCGGCTCGCTTATCACCGGCTGCCTGACTTCGCTCGGCATCTATGCGGTCTTCCACCTCGTTCTTGGCCTCTCCCTGGCCAAGGGCCCGTTCGGCTTTTAACGGAGCATCGCCATGGAAACTCTCTCTTCACTGGCCGACGGCTTCATCATCGCGCTGACCTGGCAGAACCTGCTGCTGGCCCTGCTCGGCTGCTTTCTCGGCACCATCATGGGCGCCCTGCCGGGCCTTGGCCCGTCCAATGGCGTCGCCATCCTCATCCCGCTTGCCTTCACGCTCGGTCTTGGCGCCACGCCGTCATTGATCCTGCTGACGTCGGTCTATTACGGCGCCATGTACGGCGGGCGTATCTCGTCAATCCTCTTGAACATTCCCGGTGACGAACCGGCGATGATGACCTGTCTCGACGGTTACCCGATGGCCCAGCAGGGCCGCGCAGGCGAGGCCCTCTCGCTGTCGGGCGTTGCCTCCTTCGTTGGTGCCTTCCTGGCCACCTGGGGCCTGATCCTGCTGGCACCGCAGCTGGTCAAGATCGCGCTTCTGTTCGGTCCGGCGGAATATTTCGCCCTGTTCACCCTGGCCTTCGCCACCCTGGGCGGCGTTGCCTCGACCAACCAGGCCAAGACTGCGTTCGCAGCCGCGCTCGGCATCGGCCTTGCCACCGTTGGCGTCGACACCCAGACAGGCGTGCCGCGTTTCACCTTCGGCGAAGTGCATCTCTATGACGGGATCGACTTCCTGGTTGCCATCGTCGGCCTGTTTGCACTGTCCGAGGTCTTCCTGTTCCTGGAACACCGCCACGGCAATGCCGACGCCAACTCCAGCAAGGTTTCCGTCGGCCGGCTGATGCCCAGCTTCTCGCTGCTGAAGTCCTGCACCCCGACCATGCTGCGCACCAGTCTGCTCGGCTTCGTTGCCGGCGTTCTGCCTGGTGCCGGCGCGTCGCTCGGCTCGTTCATCTCCTATACGTTCGAGAAGAAACTGGTCGACAAGGAAGGCACCTTCGGCAAGGGCGACCCGCGCGGTGTGGCCGCGCCTGAAGCCGGCAACAACGCCGCCGCGGGCGGTGCGCTGGTGCCGATGCTCGCCCTCGGCGTTCCTGGCTCCGGGACTACGGCCGTGCTGCTGGCGGTTCTGCTGGCGCTCAACATCACCCCGGGCCCGCTGCTGTTCACCCAGCAGCCGGATGTGGTCTGGGGTCTGATTGCGGCCCTGTTCATTGCCAACTTCATGCTGCTGGCCATGAACATCCCGATGATCGGTCTCTTCACCCGCGTCCTGTTGATCCCGCCGCGCATCCTCATGCCCATCGTGGCCATGGTCAGCTTCGTCGGCATCTACGGCATCTCCGGCTCCTCCTTCG
>MDSZ01004154.1_pt1 | contig 11168 bp, 8 predicted proteins | sample 811201 | NCBI WGS metagenome assembly MDSZ01 (sample SAMN05326647, study PRJNA326480) | marine metagenome | isolation source: seawater | place: Indian Ocean: North | collected 2010 | reverse complement strand
TTGTTGCATCAAGTGTTATAACGCATTTAGAGGATCCAATAACTTTTGCTAAAAATATAAAAAATTTTTTAGAAAAAGATGGTACTTTAATTATTGAAATAGAATATCTTCAAAGTTTTTTAAAAAAATTAGAATATGAAAGATTTTATTTTGATAGACCTTTTTATTATTCTGCAAATTCAATAGAAACTCTATTTAAGAATATTGGCATGTCATTATTTGATATCGAAAAAATTAATATTCATGGTGGCTCTCTTAGATGTTATGTGAAAAACACTCCAAATATTAATAAAACAGAAAGATGTAAAAAAATATTATATGATGAAATTCAAAAACTAAATTTAAAACAATTTAAAAAGTTTAATATAAAAATTAATGAATATTCAAATTCATTGAGAAACACTTTAGTGAAATTAAATGATAAAGGTAGCTTCGTTATTGGTTATGGTGCGCCTGCAAGAGTATCAACTATAACTAATTATTCCAATTTAGATTCACGACTTATCAGGTATATAATAGATGATAGTCCATTAAAACAGAATAGATATTCACCAGGAAAACATATAAAGATTCTGCCAAGAAAGAATAATATTACAAAACAAATAAATATTGTTATAGTTTTTGCGTATGAATATTTTTCAGATATTAAGAAAAAATTTTCTAACAAAAGAATTAAATTCTATAAACCAATACCTTTTGTTAGATTAAGATGAGTAATTTTTTAAGAGAAGATATTAATCAGATTTTAGATAACACTAAGTATTTAAAAAAATATTTTAATAGAAAAAAAATTATTATTACAGGTGGAAATGGATTTTTAGGTAAATATTTTATTGAAGTTATCAAAGAATTAAATAAATCTTTAGAATACCCAGTGAAATTAACTGTTTACGATAACACATTTAAAAGAAACAGTTATTCGAGAAAAACAAATATTAGCTTAATAAAAAAAGATGTATCAGAAAAGGTAAATTATAAAAAAAAAGTAGATATTATAATTCATGCAGCAGGTATAGCTAGTCCATTCTATTATAGGAAAAAACCATTACAAACACTTGACGTAGCAATAAATGGGACTAGAAATTTTTTAAATTTGGCTAAAAAAAATAATGCTAAATTTATTTTTTTTAGTTCAAGTGAAATATATGGAGATCCTGATTCTGTAAATGTACCAACTAAAGAGAGTTATCGTGGTTATGTTAATACTTTAGGTCCGAGGGCATGTTATGATGAGAGCAAAAGATTAGGTGAAACTCTATGTTACATTTATAGCAACTATTTTAAAATTCACACGAATATAATTAGACCATTTAATGTATACGGACCAGGCATGAAACAGATTGATTATAGAATTTTTCCAAATTTTGTAAGCAATATTTTAAATAAAAAAAAATTAAATATTTATGGTAGTGGAAAACAAACAAGAACATATTGTTACATAACTGATGCAATGGAGGGATTTTTAAAAGTTATTAGTCATGGAAAATTTGGTGAGGTATATAATATTGGCAATAATAAACCTGAAGTTTCAGTTTATAAAATTTTTAAAATACTGAGCAAGATTTATGAAAAAAAAATATTTTCTAATTATATTAAGCACCCTAAATCTTATCCATTGGATGAGCCCCAAAGAAGATGCCCTAATATAAATAAAGCAAAAGAACATTTAAATTACAAACCTAAAGTCAATTTAGAAAATGGCCTTAAAAAATTTTTAAATTGGGCAAAAAAAAATTATACCTATTAGAAAATGTATAATATTAGTATTATAGGTTGTGGAAAATGGAGCAATACGATTATTAATGAAATTCAAAATCATGATAAATTTGATTTGCGCGCAATAGTATGTAAAAGTAAATTAAATAATTTAAGTAACATTAAAACCTACACAAAATTAGATGATTTATTTAGACAAGAAGATAACACATGTATATTTGTAGCTGCAATTCCTCATATTAATCTTGAAGTAGTCAAACTTGCGGAAACTAAAAAAATTCCTTTAATATTAGAAAAACCAATTAGTAATTCATATGCAGACTCTTTAAAAATAAGAGATATAACTATGAAAAATAAAATTATAGTTATACCAAATATAAGCAATTATTTTTCAGAAACATTTATTATATTAAAAGAATTTATATTGAATAATATTAATGAAATAAAAAGCATTTCTGTAATTGAAGGTAGTGATGGACCAATTAGAGAAAAAATACATCCAATCTGGGATTGGGGTTTTCATGCATTTACGATGCTAAATTTATTTTTTGAGAATGAAAATTTTGATAACTTGCAGTTTAAAGAGGTGATAAAAAATAAATCTGAAAATCGTTTTGTAACAAAATTTTACTTTAAATATAATAAAAAATTTAAAGTAAAAATCCTCACAGGAAATTATTTTAAAAAAAAAATTAGGAAGATAAAAATTGAGTTAAACGGTCAAGAAAGTTTGATTGGTGATTTTATAAATCATGAATTATATTTTAAAAATAAACCTTTTTTTAAAAGCAAATTAACACCTATTAATGTTCTTCTCAATAATTTTTACAAATCTATAAAATTTAAAGATGTAACACTTTCAAAAAGATTAATTAATGCTTCATGTAAGACAGCTAAAATTTTAGAAAAATTTTATAATTGCTGACACTATTTATGAACTTAATAAACCAAATTATGTTCCCTATAATAACCTTAATAATATTGTTAAGCATTTTAGGATATGGAATTCTAATAAATAAGTATACTTGCTTAAATTATCATTTTAAAAATTTTAAAAATTTAATTTTTTTACAGGGTTTATTTTTTACTAGTTGTTTCTCAATACTTATAAATTTATTTTTTCCAATAAGTAATGTTATAAGCGTACTAATTTTATTAATAGGAATTATACTTTATTTATTTGAATTCATAATTATTAAAAATAAAAAAAAGGAGTTAAAACTTATTATTACTATTACAGTAATTAGTTCCATATTTTCATATTATTCAGGTGTAAATGATGATTTTGCATATCATTTTAAGACAATATTAAATTTTAAAGAGCAAACTCTGTATCAAATTTATCACGAAAGAGATGTAAGTTATAATTCCAATTGGTTATTTTTAAATTCAGTTTTTTTTTATACATTTATTCCAACAAGTATTTTTGTTATTAGCTCACTAGCGTACAGTATATTTGTAATTGATTCATTTAGATATTTTAAACATTCAATAAATAAAAAGAATGATTTTTATTCAGGCTTAGTTGCATTTTTTATATTAATATTTTTTTTATCAATTTTAAATAAACTTAAAGATGCTGGAACAGATATACCTGGAGTGATTCTAGCATCGTATATAATTATTGTTATAACAAAAAATATATTTGATAATAAAACAGAAATAGAAAGAGAAAATTTTATGATTATATTTTTTCTTTTTATATTTGCTTTTGTTATAAAAATTACAAATGTATTATTAGTGTTTTTTTTGATTTTCGTTTTATTAAAAACTAACTTAAAAAAAATACAATTTTTTCAACTTAGTTTATTTCTTATATTACCACTGTTATGGATATATCAGAATGTGAATATTAGTGGCTGTTTAATATGGCCAATGGAATTTACTTGTTTAGCAAATAATGAAGAAGCGAAAATTGAAGGGTATATGATTGAATCCTTTGCTAAAGGTGATCAGAATACTAAAATAAATGTAAATGGTATTGAATGGGTAAATACTTGGCTAGATAATCATCTAGGAAAAATAATTGAAGTATATTTAGTATATTCAATAATATTTATATCTCCAGTATTATATTTCTTTATTAAATATAGAACATCAGGATATAAATTAATTAATCAATATTTAAAAATTATTCTAGAAAAAAACTATTTTTTTTTCTTATTAATTATTTTTTTATCCAATTTAATATGGTTTTTTAATGCACCAGCTTTTAGATTTGGTTTATCTTATAATCTTTCTTTAGTTATTTTTTTAATTTTACCTTTTTGGATATATTTATTTACAGATAATTTTTCTTTTATAAAGAAATTTTCAAAATATTTATTATTTTTAATTATATTAATATTTATAAGCGAGAATATAATTAAAATTAATTGGTATATAAACAGATATGATGTTTGGCCTCCTATAATTAATGGAGAATTAATTTTAAGAAAATGATTTTAATATTTTAAATTTTCTTTAAGTAAAAATTGTTAAATATTCATTATACATAGATAATTAAAGAAGATATTAAAGCTAGATTAGCTAGAACAAATAGTGACTTTTCTTTTAAAATTAAAGAAATGGGATTTTCACCAAATGAATTTTTATTAGTTAATAAATTATATCTATATAAAAATATTGTTATAAACATTGCGCTTAACAAGAGTTTTATATTAATAGTAGAAATATAAATGATTAAAATACTTAATACTAATAGTATAGAAACAACTGATAAATATTTTAATAAAATTTTATCATAAAATTTTAATACATATCTTGTTTCAATGTCTAAATTGCTATCATTCAAGTATAATTCTGCAATTCTTTTTTTCATAATAAAATATACTCCTAAAAAGAAAATACAACTCAACATTAGTGTTGAACTTTCTACATTTATTATAACTGAACCATTATCAATTCTTATCAAATAACCTAATGATAGAATTAATAATTCTAGATATGGTATTTTTTTTAGATAAAAATTATAAGATAAGCTCAAAATTAAATACAAAAAAATATGATATCTAATTACAGGAAAATAATAAAATAAGATGCATGAAATAAAAATTAGTATTGTGAGCACTATATAAGCAGAGATTATTGATACTTTGCCACTAGCTAGAGGTTTAGTAATTTTCTTTTTTGGATGTTTTTTATCTTGTTTAATATCTAAAATATCATTTAAGACATAAATTAAAGAAGAAACTATAGAAAAAGATAAGAAACATATTATTAATTTTATATAATTTGATGTATCAAATAAATAACCTGAAAATATTAAAGGAAAGAAAATAATTATGTTTTTAAGCCAGTCTTTTAATCTGATTAAACTAAATAGTTCCACTAAATTTCCATGTTAATATATAATCAATTTAATATTAAAGTATTATTTTTTTTATCATTAATTTTAATACTAAAATTTCCAATAAACACCTTATCAGATTTAATTATAGTAATATTATCTTTATTTATAATACTTTTTTCAGAAATTAGAAAAAAATTCAAAATAAAATATTTTTTAATTATTTCATTAATTGCATCATTATTTTTATTAAATTTACTTGATAAAAAAAAAATTAATGAAGCACATTCAATATTCTTTTCACAAAAAGATATTAAAGTTGTATCCACATTTCTACCATCAATGATCATTGATAAAATAAATAATGATTATTTAAATAAATTTGATTTACAAAGAGCTTTAAAATCATATGATTCTCCTGTCTTTTCTTCTAAAGAAAGTTTTGAGAATCATCAATTTATTGAAAAACCTTATGCTTTTTCAAGTGATAATTTTTTTCAGAGGAGTAAATTTTCAAGAAAAACTAATTCTATAAATTTCAAAACAAGAGAAGATTTAAAAATTGGGCAAATAAATACTATTGGTTTTAATTTAGTCTACGATAGTAAGTTAAGAAGAAATCTTCCATATTATATTTTATACGAATTGCCACCGTCTTATTATGGATCAAATATTTGTGGTCAGGGTAATATTTATTATTCAATTAATCAAAGTAATGAAAATATAATAAAGAATTTAAAATTTAATGAACTTAAAAATGATTGTATAAAATTAGATAGTAAAAATAGTTTTTTTTATATTTTAGGTTATTCTATTTATAAAGAAGATAAACTCGAAATACTGTTAAAAAATAATATATACTATGAAATTAATAATTATTTTTTAATTTTCATTAAATTATTTTTTATTGTTGTATTTTTTCTATTATTTTTCAAAATCAAAAATGTATCTAAGTACGAATATTTAGTTTTTTTATTTTCAATTTTAGCTACTTTATTTTTTATTTATTTAAAAGATTTTAATCTCATTACAGGATTGAGGTATTACAGGGGAGGTGGTGATGGCCTATTTCATGAATCTCAAGGATATATGATATTAAATAATATTTATAATCTTAATTTTATAGAGGCACTTAGAGGTGGAGAAGATATATTTTATAATATGCCTGGTTTAAGATATTTTTTAGCAATAAATAAATTTATATTTGGTGAAAATTCTTATGGCTATGTCTTAATTACATCTATGTTACCATTTTTTTTATATAAATTTTTAAAAAATTTAGTTTCCGATAAAATAGCTTTTTATTTAATTTTATCTTTTTTATTTATTCCAATATTTGAAAATATGGGATTTGGTCATTTTAATTATGTACACCAATTAATAAGAAATCATGCAGAAACTCTATCAATAACAATTTTAATTTATTGCCTTTATAAAATTTCTGAAACAAATTTTAAGGATAATTTAACAATTAACTCTTCTTTTATATATTGTTTTCTTTTAGCTATATGTACTTTTTGTAGACCAAATTTTTTTCCCACTTGTACAATAATTTTTATATACATAATTTATACAACATATAAAAAAAATTATGTTTTTTTATTAAGTTCAATTTTGGGTTATTCATTTGTAAATTTAAGTTTTTTTCATAATATATATTTTGGAAATAACTATTCGTTTTTTACTTTAGCTAATATACACTTTGCTTTTATGGATATTTTTAAAAGTTTAAATTATATTAATTCTAAAGATAATATTTTATTTGCACAGATTCTTAAATGGAATCCAGTATATAATATTCATAGGTTATTAATTTTATTATTTATTATTTTTTGTTATTTAAAATTTCCAAAGAAATCTATTTGCAATTTATTAATAGTCTGCATTCTACTACAACATATAGTTTTGTTATTAACACATCCAGATAGCAGATACGCTTATTTAGCATGGCTTCTTACATTCATATTATTTTGTTATTATTTATTTAATTTTTATTTGAAAAAATTAAAATAGTTTTGATAATTTTTTTTCAAAAGTTAATTTATTATAATTTTTGAATAAATTTTTTTTTATCTTTACTGGTTCATTTTTGTTAACTCTTATTAATAGAAGTTTCAGATACATTTCATTAATATCATTGTTTTTGAAAAGATAACCATTTGTTGTTTTTTTTATTATAGTCCTAACACCATAAATATCAGTTGCAATTACTGGAACACCAAAACTCATAGCTTCAAGCTGTACTATACCAAATGCTTCTAATGAATTTTTACTAGGCAAAATTAAAACATCTATTGATTCAAAGAAATTTATTTTTTCTTTTTCAGTTAATTTATTCAAAAATTTAATATTCGAATTATTCTTTGCAAGTTTAAAAATATAATTGATATAAGAGTTAAACCTTAAATCTTTTACATCTCCAGCAATAAAAACCTTATGTTTAAAACATAAATTTTTCATCAAATTACTTAATTTAACAATATTTTCTATTCCTTTTTCCTTACTAATTCTTCCTAGGTATCCAATTTTAACGAAATCGTTTTTAAATATATTCTTTTTGATTCTATTATGTTGATTAATATATGGAGGAAGTTCTAATAGATTTTTAGTAATATTTTTATGTAGAAAGATATTTTCAAAATAATCTTTAGATAATACTATATTTTTTTTTGCTAATTTTACCGCAAAAAATCCAAATAAATAAAAATATATTTTAAAAATTTTACCAAAAAAACTAAATTCAGGTAAACAATGATAATTAACTATAATTTTATTTTTTTTGAAAAAAAAAATTAGTGGGAATATTTCAATAATAGGTAGATGGATATTGATAAAATGATAATCTTTATAAATTTTTAAATAAGTTTTAACTAAATCAAAACTATAAAATCCTCTTGATAATCTTAGGGATGGTTTACATCTTATTATTTTAATATTTTTTATAGTTTCTTCATTTTTAAGATTTTTTTTATGTTTTGTTGTTAAAATAGTGATTTTAAAGCTCTTTAGTTTTTTTGTATTAATCATGTTATCAATATAAGTAATAATACCACTAATATGTGGTTTGTAGAAATCTGTTACAATTAATAAATTTTTTTTACTCATTTAACTTATCTATAAGATACTTATTAGATGGTGCGTGAGCAACGTTGTAATTAAACAAATCAAAATTTGCAGGTGAATATAATTGTTTTAAGTTTTGTTTTTTTGTTTTACATTTACTTACTAAATCCTTTCTAACAAAAAAAGCATTTGATCCAGTTATATTTGTAGCAACTAATTTATATCCTTTTTTTACTAGTTGTTTGTTAATTGTATATAATGATGAACCAAAATAATCATCATATTTCCACCTAAAATTTTTTATTTTACTTATCTCAAGTTTAATATTTTCTTTGAATTTAGAATTGTATTCTATGCATATACATCTTGGGCTTGTTATTTTTAGAGCAATTAAACAATCCAAATCGAATGAATCAATATCTATACTAAAAAAATCAATTTCTGCAGGATATTTCTTATAAAAAATATTTTTATTTCCAATTATATGGTTAATATTTTCATTTGTAATCTTACTTATTTTTAAATCTAATTTTTTTTGATTAGGATTAATTTTGCTTTTAAGCTTCTTAATATATTTTGATCTTGAGTCAATCCATGTTCCTTTCCAATCTTTTAACAATAAATAATGTGTATTATTTTCAATACAATTTCCAATTCCTATTTCACAAAATATTTTATTTTTTATTCCAATATCGTTAAATATTGACTCGATTATCCCATCTTCATCATTCTGAGAGTACACTTTGAAACCGTCCAAAGCATATTGGTTTATTTTTTTTTTTTCTATTTTTTTATGTATCTCCTCAATATATAATTTAGATAGAAACTCATTGTTTGTTTTGTTAGTTAAAAAAAGCTTTAATCTCCTTATTAAATTAAAAATAATAGTGTTTATCATCACTCTTTCATTTTAAGTGCATTTAAAAAAGTATTTTGAGGAATATCAACTTTTCCAAATTGTCTCATTCTTTTTTTACCTTTTTTTTGTTTATCAAGAAGCTTATTTTTTCTAGTTACATCTCCTCCATATAATTTTTGCGTAACATCTTTTCTAAATGATGCAACAGTTTCTCTAGCTATAATCTTTCCACCTATAGCTGCTTGAATTGCAACTTTGAATTGTTGTCTTGGAATTAGATCTTTAAGTCTTTCACATAATGCTCTTCCTCTTTGTTCAGATCTATCTCTATGAACTATTAAAGAGAGTGCATCTACAGGATCGCCATTGATTAGAATTCCAACTTTGACTAAGTTATTAACTTCATATCCTGTAATCTCATAATCAAAACTAGCGTAACCTTTTGTTATTGATTTAAGTCGATCATAAAAATCAAATACTACTTCATTTAAAGGAAGTTTATATTCTACTAGAGGTCTGTTTCCAGCATAACTCATATTAAGTTGTATACCTCTTTTTGATGTACATAGCTCAAGAACAGAACCGAGAAACTCTTCAGGAACTATAATAGTTGCTTTTATCCAAGGTTCTGAAATGTTTTCTAACTTTACGGGATCTGGCATATCTGTCGGATTATGTAAATCAATGGTAGATCCATCTTTCATTAAAATTTTGTAAACTACTGATGGAGCAGTAGTTACAAGTTCTAAGTTAAACTCTCTTTCGAAACGATCTCTAATTATTTCTAGATGCAAAAGACCTAAAAAACCACATCTAAAACCATAACCCAATGCAGGACTAACCTCTGGTTCATATGAAAAACTTGAGTCATTTAATGCTAATTTAGCCATACTATCTCTCATGTGTTCATAATCGTCTGAATCAACAGGAAACATTCCACAAAAAACAACTGGTTGAGAGGGTTTAAAACCAGGCAGCACTTCATCTGTTGGATTTTTATCGTCAGTTATTGTATCACCTACTTTACAATCGGATACACTTTTAATACCTGAATTTATGAAACCAATTTCCCCAGGGCCCAAAGAGTCAATTTCAATTGCTTTAGGTGAAAATATTCCTACTCTATCTATAGTGTATGTTGCACCAGTAGCCATAAATCTAATTTTTTGTCCTTTTTTTAGTTTACCATTTACAACTCTCACAAGTACCACAACTCCTAAATAGCTGTCATACCAACTATCAACTAACATACATTTTAATTCTTTATTTATTTGACCAGATGGTGATGGAAGTAATGTTATTATTTTATTTAGTAAATCCTCAATTCCTTCACCAGTTTTTGCAGAAACGAGAGATGCATTATCAGTTTCAATACCTAAAACATCTTCAATTTGGGAATTAATTTTCTCCGGTTCTGAAGATGGTAGGTCAATTTTATTTAAAACTGGCAAAATTTCATGATCATTGTTAATTGCTTGATAAGCATTAGCTAAAGTTTGTGCTTCAACACCTTGTGTTGAATCAACAATTAAAAGAGAACCTTCACAAGCTGCTAGGGACCTTGAAACTTCATAGGAAAAATCAACATGTCCAGGAGTATCCATGATATTAAGAATATAAGTTTTTCCATCTTTGGATTTGTATGAAAGTCTTACTGTTTGTGCTTTAATTGTTATACCTCTCTCTCTTTCTAATTCCATCGAGTCCAATACTTGTTCTTTCATTTCTCTATCTGTTAGACCACCACAAAATTGAATTAGTCTATCAGCTAAAGTTGATTTACCGTGGTCTATATGTGCTACAATTGAAAAATTTCGAATAGAACTTAGTTCTGTCATTAGTTTCTTATAGTAGCTTCAAATGATTTAGATATTATTTTAATAATTTTTCTTGATAAGTTTTCAATTTCCTCATCACTAAATGTTTTATCTTGAGGCTGCATTAATACTCGAAGTGCAATACTTTTTTTGTTTTTGGGTAATTTATCTCCTTCAAATACATCAAAAATAGAAACTTTTTGTATTAATTCTTTATCAACTTTCTTGATTATTTTTATTATTTCATTGGCGTTAACTTCTCTAGGAAAGAGAAAGGCAAAATCCCTTTCAACCATTTGATATGGATTATTTATGAAAGCACCTCTTGATGAAGATTTATTTTCTTGAAATTGAGATATATTTTCAAGATAAATCTCAAAAGCAAACACCTTGATAGCAATATCCATGTTTTTACACAAAATTG
>MDSZ01137467.1_pt1 | contig 11169 bp, 9 predicted proteins | sample 811201 | NCBI WGS metagenome assembly MDSZ01 (sample SAMN05326647, study PRJNA326480) | marine metagenome | isolation source: seawater | place: Indian Ocean: North | collected 2010 | reverse complement strand
TCCTTTGTGTCTACCAATTTCACCACGAGGGCATGAGTTATTTTCATGAGTATTTATGCTAATATTTATAATTGAACAAGATGAATAAGTAAATTTTTTATATTCCCTCATAATCGTGAGCTAAATTTGTTGCCTCTAAACCCAGCACAAATTTAGATACTGACAAACGCTTTAGCTGATAGTTTTGTATAATTCTATGAAACCAGGGAGGAATTGTGAAATCAAATTTTACTTCTAAAATGTCGTAACCAGGTATGCATAATTTCCAATTTCTTTTATTTTCAAATATATTTTCTGCAACACATGCTCTTAATTCACTATCAAAAGTAAGTCTGAAATACAGACCATTTTTACTTACCAAAGGTAGTCTTTTATAATCTATAAGAACTTTAGGTGAGATATTTTTTCTATAAACATCATAAATAAAGTTATGCACAAGTTCGTTTTTAAAATATTTTTTTTTGAGATCTAAAAGGTTTTTTTTTTTGTAAAACAAAGAATGATCACTAGAGTTTACTTTTGTTCTATTTTTAAAAGTTCTTAGATTATTTCTACCTTTTACTTCTAAATAAATTGGAACATTATTTTCCTCACTTTTAGCATAGGTCCTAATTCTAAATTTATGACGATTTTTAATTCCATCTATTTTTTCATGAAAATGTGAAAAAAAACTATTATCAAAGTACAAAGATCTGACTAAATAAAAATCATTAATTTCAGTAAAATTGTCTTGTTTCATGAAGTGTTTTACCTCATGTTTAATAGACTCAGAAATTTTTCTTTTTATGACATACTTAAATTCAAATCTCGAAAAAGTATTATCGTCCTTTTTAATTTGAAACTTTTTCATCTAAAATCTAATTATTAATAATTTTAACATTTTTATTTTTCTCAATTTCTCCAACAATATTACTAGACAAAATTAATATATCTCCTAATTTATCTGAAATTATAACATTTTTATTAGAAAAAATTTCTGAATTTTTTACCTTAATAGAACCTGATGAACCATATCTCCAATTTTTTTTATATGCGCTTAATTGAATTTCATTATTTTCAAAAGTTGAGTTATTAATCAATGCAACTGATAAATCTTTGGATGCTATACCGTACTTATTGGATTTAAAATTAGAATTATTTATTGAGATATTTGAATTTTCACCAACTGATACGGCTTTATCGCCACTTGATGTAATATTTACAGATTCTAAGGTAGCAGTTGACTCCATAAAATCTATTCCATCATTCCCAGAATTATTTATTTTAATATTTTTGAAGGATATATTTTTAGATATATCAACATCAATTGAGTCACCAAAAGCATTTAAAAATTTTGAATTTTCAACTTCTATATTTTGAGAATAAATAATATGCATCATATCATCATATATTGAATTATTCTTAACAGTAATATTTTTTAATTTTAAATTTTTTGTAGAGTGTAGTGATAATGCAGATATGTAGATAATATCGTTAACTATATCACCAGAGCCATTTTGAATAATAACATTTTCAAATGTACTACCATTTGTGTTATTTCCATATATTGCGACTGTTCCAAAATAATCGTTTTCTGACTTGCTTTGAAATATTATAGGTTTTTCCTTAGTGCCTTTGGCATCAACTTTATTTTCAAAAATTATACTCTTGCCCTTATTTATTGTGAAAGTTGTACCTTCTAAAATTTTTGAAGGTTTATTTATAATTAAATTTTCATTTACGATGATTTCACCTTTTAAAATATTTATATCATCAACCTTTTTGGAATTTTCGATAGGCTTGTTATGTAAATTTGGTGTGCTGTATATATTCGAAGAATTTTTAAGTGTTAGTTCTGTATTTATAGAATTGTTTGATGTTAATAATTGTTTAGGAAAATAATTATTTTCCAGGAAAAAAGAAAATTTTGTTTTTCCAATTTTAAGGTATTTTTCTGAAGATAAAATATTATTGTTTATTAGAATTCTATTTGCAAAAAGTTTAAGGTCAACAATAAACTCGTTACTTTTATTTGGATAATAATATATATCCATCTCATCAATAATTCCATTACTGTTAAAATCAAATATTAAATGGTTTGGAACTTTCTTATCAAATTTGATGGTTAAATTATTAATTGGTATAGGTTTATCTAAAATTATATCAAAACCTTGATTAGTTTTTTGCCAATTAGCGGAGGGGGCTTGTTGCAGAAAATTCAAAATATTTTGCTTTCTTTGGTAAAGTGATTTAATGAGCTGGTTAAACTCGTTTTCGTATTGAGCAATATTTCTTTTTGTAGAAAATTTTAATGAATTAATTGATCCTAAATCTTTTTTTCTGCTAACTAAATATTGTTCTTTTAAAATTAGTAAATCATTTATTACTTTTTCAAATATCTGATCATTTTCAATTATTTCATATAATAATTGATATTTATAATTAAGAAAATTACTACTTTGGTTTAAGACTGCAAAAAGATTTGTGTAACTCCTGTCCAAAAAATTTTTATCCCAGATAATTGGAGATATATTGTAAGCATAATCATAAGGAATTACGTATAAATTTCCTGACCATGGATCTAATGCTAGTCTTCTATTATGAATAGTGTCGCCATTTTGATTATTTATCATTAATTCAAGCAATGAAGCTCTTGATAATAAATCTAAATTTTCATTTTTTATAATATTATTTAATTTATCGTTTGAGTTATTAGCTTGTTTTATATTTTTAAAATGAGATGACAAATCATTGCGGTCGTCTTTATCCACCATATTAAAGTATGAAATTTTTTCCCATAATCCGGGATTTTGATCTAAATAAAACTCAAGGCCAATTTTTTTTTCACTGTTCATATAAGCTTCGCCTTTATAAATGTTGATTGGCATAATCTTGTTTCTTCTTAAAAAGGACTCATTTAACCTTTCTGTTTCCAGATAAACTCCAACATTTTCATCATTTATAGATAGATCAACTAAACGTGTTTTTGGAGTTAATAAATTTAGGTTTTTTGCAAACAAATAGCCTGTATATCTTTGTAGAATATTTTCTTCATAATTTTTATACTGGAAGTATCTCTGTCTTTTAATCATTTTAGATTTTCTAAGTTTGAGCCTTATAGATTTTTTATGAAACATCCAATTTCTTGGATTATCACCTAAATATCTCATTTGAACTTTTTCATTTGAACCGTTCATTTTTATTTCAGCATCAACGTATTGCTTTGTAGAGAAAGGGACGCTTGACAAGAGGGCTTTGGATGATTTCTCTGAAACAAATATTTTAATTTCAGGCAAACCATTGGTTGTTTCTTGTTGAGAATTTACAAAAAAATTTTCTATTTTTTTTTTTTTAAGATTTAAATAATATTTTACCCAATTAATTTCTGGAACATATACATTGTGACTTTTGTGGGAATAATTAAAATCTTTAATAATTATATTTATAGAAAATAAAATTAAAATAATAAATATAAAAGGAAAATAAAACAAAAAAGATGTTAATATAAGTTTTTTAATTTTCATTTTTATTATTACAAATATTTTGGCTTATTATTGGCAATCTATCAATTTTTAGATTAAACGAAATTTTGTTTATATTTTTGTAAGTATTTATTAAATCAATTTTTATGACTTCACTACTATCGTTTGCTTTTATAACAATAATCTCATTTTTAGATTGATTTAAAATATAACTAGACAAACCGTAAACAACTATTTCATTAAAATTAATTTCAAAATTGTCATTATTATATAAAATAAAATTTTTAATTGAAATTTTTGATCCAGGAAAAAAATTTTTATAAATTGTTATATTATTAATATTTTCATTTCCATCTAAAATAAATTTATAGTTAATATATTTTCCATTATCACTTATAAATTGTGTATATAATCTCTCACCAGATTCATTTGTGGTAATCGCAAATTCTGAGCTACTACCATAAAAAAATTTTTTTTCATCATAAAGAAATCCTTCATTTTTTGTTACTCCTCCACCAAGATCACTGAAATAATTTGTACAATATTTATTTATTAGGTTTTTATAATTTTTATTTTTATAAAAAAGTTTTACTATTTCTCTATAAGCATTTTCATTAGAGCTGGCTAATTTTATTGCTTTATTAAAATGGAACATTGATTTATCTAAATCGTCATCAGCTAATGATCTAGCAAGCCATATATGATTTTGATATATATCATCTGTAATTTCATTTATTTTCTCATAAACTATTTGCATATCATTATAGTTTTCTTGAGTGTATGCTTTTGACGATATAAGTTCAGTGACTTGAAATATCCCTTTGAGCATTGAATTCTTACCTTTTGAAATCTTTTGAGAAAAATTTATGTAATTTATGATTTGTTTTGATGCATTTTCAAAATCTCTATCATAAACGTTTTTGCTCATCTTAAAGGTTTGATAAAGAGTGTATCCATTTACAAATTTATTAAATAGATTTCTTCTAAAATCTTTATCAATTGATATAAAAATAATTGTTAGACTAATTAAAATAAATAGAGTTATTAAAAAAAATATACCTTTATATTTAAACATAAATAACTTATATCATAGATATGGATACAACATTAAGTACCAACCAATTACAGCAATTACAAATAATATATTTTCCAAATGAAGTTATTTTTAATTTAATTTTATCTTTTTTTTATGGTTTATTAATAAGCTTTGTATACAAAAAAACTCATAAAGGAATGAGCTATTCTCAATCATTTATGATTACAAACATTTTTTTAAGTTTAATTGTGTGCATGGTCATAATGACGATTGGAAATAATATTGCTCGTGCCTTTGCTTTAGTTGGTGCGCTATCAATAATAAGATTCAGAACAGTAATAAAAGACACCAAAGATATAGTGTATATATTTTGGTCTTTATCGGCAGGAATGACTTGTGGAACAGGAAGTTATTTTATTGCGTTGTCGTCATCAATAATAATAACAATAACAGCTTATATACTATACAAAACAAACTATGGATCTATTTATAAAAGTGAATTTATTTTACAATTTAGATATGAAAAAAATGATGATCAATCATCACCCTATTTGAACATATTAAAAAAATATTGTTCAACACATGTGCTTTTAAATTCTGAACCATCAGGTGACAACAAATCTCTTAAATTAACATATGATATTGTTTTAAAAGAAGAAATGGATGTTAATAATTTTATAATGGATATTTCAAATATACCTAATATTACAGAACCATCTATAGTAGCAGCACGTAATGATGTTGATTATTAAGAATTAAGTTTAAATAACTAAAATATTTTAATATAAATTTTTTTAATAATGTCATTGATCAAAAAATATTACAGTCAAATTTTATTTTTCATAATTTTTACCATCCCAATATTTTTATTTGGAATTAATGATCTTGAAGAATATCAATTAGGTACATTTTCAACATTAATTTTCTGGGAAAGTTTTGAAAATTTATTTACTTTTTTTTATGATTTTTATGGTCCTGGTACAAAAATACCAATTGGACCTGGTCCAATATTTCATCCATTAAATTTTTTTTTATATGATTTAAAAATTTATTATACTCTATTTACTTTGTTCCATTTATATATTCAGTTAGAATATACAAAAAAATTATTCAAATTATTTAAGTTAAGCTACAACAAGCATCTACTATCAATTATATTAATATTTTCTTTACCGAACATATTCTTTGGATTATCTGAAGATTGGATTTCTTGTTTTTTTTCATACTGTATTTTGCCTGTAATTTTTTATTATTTAGTTAAAATTATAAAATTTCAAAAATTTAATTCATATATTAAATTTTCATTATTTTTCTGCTTTTGGATAATTAATGGCCACTTGGGTCATATATCTACTTATATAATTTTCCTTACTTTTTATTTAATTTTATCAATTAAAAATATAGATCATATAAAAAAAATAATTAACAAAACCCTTTTCTTGTGTTTAATTTTAATTGCAATAGGAATTTCAGAACATATTTATTTTTTGCTCAGAGAATTGGCTTTATTTGATGGATGGAAAAGATTTCAAGGAAGTTATGATATTCGAAATTTTATAGAAATCTTTTATCCAAATAAAAATTTTCTTTCGTCATTTGCTATATACAGGTTACCTGGCAATCCAATATTAATTTATTTTTCTTTAGTAGTTCTAGTAATTTCACTATATAATTTTTTAAAAGTTTGTTTAAAAGTTCCAATTAAAGAAGTTATATTTAAATCTACAAATTTATTCTTTGTTAGAGTAAATGAAGATTTAAATTTTAAATTTTCAATTTTATTCTTAATTTTTTTTATTTTTAGCCTTTTGCCCTTTTTATCAGTTGTACCTAGTGTCTCTGCTGCTTATATGGCCAGGGATGTTTATTTATTTTTAGGTATATTTATATATTTTATTAATTACCAGAAAATTAATTTTTTTCTTAGAACTATTATCAATATTTCATTGATATTTTATACATTTCTTTTTTTTATAATAAATGTTTATGAAAAAATTAACCTTAACGAAAATAATTTTATTTTAAATAAAAATAATAATACTGATTTAATAAATACTTTTAAAAATTTAAACTTGTCAAAAAATGATTATCAGAGGATATATCTAAGTCCAAATCTATTCCCTGAAATATGGAATGGATTTGAAGATGATGGCATATTTGCAGTTACTGATTTTACTAAATTTAATTTAGCACCATTTAACGGCAATTTTAAACATACCTCAATGAAACAATTCGGAGATGAGAACAATATAATGAATGGGTTTATTGATTCACATTATGGATTAATAAATAATGAATTCTTCTTAAATATTTTTAAAATTAAATTCTTATTAATTGACAAAGATGAATTAGATTTATTAGAGAATAATAACTTCAAATTGATCAAAAATATTTCTACTCAAAATACTGATTTATATTTATTTGAGAGAAAAGTTGATAACTATTCAATAAATGAAAAAAATTTAAATATTCTTTCTAATAACCTAAATAATTGCAAAGTAAGAACAATTGTTTCTGGCACCTGGATTAATGAGGATTCTAAGCTTGATTGTTTGTTAAGAAACGAAAAATTATTTAATGTTAGCAATCATATCCTGAACAGAGTGTCTAATGGAGTATTCTCTATAAACAATAATGATAAATATAATTATCCTATTTTACCATTCGTTTATGATTTAAATTGGAAGTCTGATAATCAAAATTTAATTAATGTAAGTAATTTTTTATTGATAGTAAATACTAGTCGTGATGAAGGAATAGATACTATAATTAGTTATGAAGATAATGTGAGACTTATTTTAAAAATATTATCATTTTTAAGTATTTTTATTTTAATATTAATTATTTTTGTAAAAAGAAAAATAAATTAAAATAAAAAAATTATTATCCAATATGAAATTAAACCAGAGAGAATTGTCGATATAATTTTCTTAGAAAAAAATCCAACAAACATTGCTATCGAAATAGCTATTATTTTTGGATCGTTATAACTAACAAATGAACCAGACTTATCTAAAAGAACAGCTGGAAAAATTAAAGCTGGAAAAACTGCAGATGGTACATAACCGAGCAAATTTCTCATTCTATCACTCAACATATCTTTCTTAATTAGTGATATCATTGAATATCTTAAAAAATAAGTAATTAATCCTGACAAAAATACCAATATCCAATTCATTTTTTTTTTGAATTTATATTTGTGATAATTAAAGCAGCAATTAATGCTCCTAGACTTGCTGTGATAATATATGCTTTATAGGGTATTTCATAAAATATAATTGCTAAAGTTGCAGATACAATAATTACAATCAAATGATCGAATTTTTTAAAATCTTGAATTATTAAAGATAAAAAAGTCAAAGGAATAGCAAATGTTAAACCTAATTTTTCTGGAACGATTGAACCCAAAAAAATACCTATTAATGAGGATATCTGCCAAACGAACCATAGTGTAAAACCAGAGCCAAATAAATAATAATGTTTATTTTTTAAAGATTTATTTTCTTTAAAAAATTTATTTGAGAGTGCAAAAGACTGATCGACTAAAAAATAAGATAAAAAAATTTTCCATGTTGTGCTTAATTGCTCCATATATTCAGAAAGAACTGCCCCATATAGTAAGTGCCTTGAATTTGTTACACCAACTGATGTTAAAGTAACAATTGGAGATGCGCCACCTGATATAAGCTGAAAAAAAACAATCTGTGCTGAGCCAGAAAACAGAATTAAAGAGGTTGCATATACCATTATAGGACTAAATCCTAATTCCACTCCAATAACTCCAATAATTAATCCAAATGGGGCAACAGGAATTAAAAGAGGCAAAACTTCTAAAACTCCCCTGGAAAATATTTTGAAACTTGTCATTGGTCTAGATAAAATGAGTATATTTTTTTTCCACCATTTTCAAATGCGGGCACAACTATATACTGTTTGTTTTTAATTTCATAAGTTAGTGGAGGTGCAGATCCTGGATGCGTCATTTCAAAAGACCACAATTCTTTTCCGTTATTGGAGTCAAGAACTATGAATTTATTATCTTGGGTGCCAGATGCAAAAATTAAATCTGTTTTGGTTCCAGTAAGACCTGAACGATTACTTGTTCCAGTCTTTGGAATACCTAGTTTTGTAAGTTCACTATATTCACCAAAAGGAACTTTCCATAAAATTTTCCCATCATTTAAATTTAATGCAACAATTGAACCCCAAGGTGGTTTAATTGCAGGAAAATTCTTATTATCTTTGAATTGTTCCCATCTATGCGTATAAGTTCCCCTCCAAAATTTGTTTTCAAATATAGATATTATATAAGGCGATTGATCTGTACTTACATAAAGAATATTTTTTTCAGTATCTACTGAGGCACCTGCCCACCTCACACAACTTCCAATATGAATATTTTTTATACCTATTTTTGGTGGATTTGGAAATCCATGTTCGGAGTTTTCAAAAATTTCTTTAATTTTTACTCTATCAACATAAGAAAAATTAGAAAGATCACTTTCTGTAATCTTGTTTCTGCAAACTGGTTCTGGGATCTCATTTTGAAATTGATATTTACTAGTTCGTTCACCTGGAACATTTGATGTAGGTGCCAAAACTTTTTTCATTTCATATAATGATTTACCCGTATCTCTGTCTAAGATTAAAGTATTACCCGTTTTTGACACAGTAACAACAACATCTACATTTAAATTATTTCTTTTAATACTTGTTAATACTGGAGCAGCAGCTAAATCTAAATTCCATAAATCATGTGCGACTTCTTGAAAATACCATTTAACCTCTTTTGCATTTAAATCAAAAGCAACCAAAGAATTAGCGTACAGATTATCTCCAGGCCTATCTGTTCCTACATGCCAATATTCAGGATTGCCAGTTGTAAAAAAAACTAAGCCTCTTTTGTGATCTAATGAAAAACCGCCCCAAGGACTACCTTTATGAAAATTGGCAAATAGGAAACTTTTTTTCTCATTCTTAACTTTAAATTTCCATTTAATCTTGCCACTTATTAAATCTATTACAATTAAATTAGAGTCTGTATCAACTAAAACAAGATTATCTTTATAAATTATTGGAGGTAACGGAGTAACTCCTATTTTCACAGCTCCATTTTTTCCAAAATCTTTTACAAGTTTGCCTGAATTTGCATTTATACAATATAAAAATCCTCTATTATTAGTAAAAAATAATCTTGATATTTTATCATCGTTAAAAATAATTAATCCTCTTTTAGCAGCTATCCCGTCCTTTACTTTAAAGTTCCACTTCACTTTTCCAGTAATTGAATCAATGGCCAAAATTTCATTCTGAGAGTTAGGTGTAAAAACATATCCATTATAAAATATTGGATTTGCTTGGACATTTGCAACATAATCTAATGTATTTTGAGGTTCATATATCCATGCTAATTTTAAATACTTAACATTAGATTTATTTATTAAACTTATTGAGGAAAATCTTGTAGAAAAATTATTGCCATGGCTTCTAAACCAATCATTTGAGACATCATAATCTGAAATATTGTATAATGTTTTAGAAAAATTGTTAGTTAATGGAGAAATAATAATTTCTTTTTCTAATAAATTTCTTGATTTAGGATCTTCTATTCCCCATCTTTTTTCATATGAATTTTTATTTAAAATTTTATAAGTCTCTAAATAATATAATCTCAACTTTGTAAATAACCTTTTTGTATATTTGCTATCTAAATTTTTTACATCTATATGAAAGGTGCTCCTATTAACAAATTTACTATCAAAATCAGTTAAATCGAATGTTATTAAAAATATTAAAGAAAAAAATACAAAAAAAATAAAATATAAGAATTTTTTTTTCATTATTATATATTTGATTGCAGAACTTTTATTAAAAATTTATTATCTAATTTACAATCTTTGTAACCCTGTTTTATAACATTAAGGTATCTTTCAGTTGGATATCTAAATTTTGTTTTTTTATTCATGATATAAGTCATTACTTTTTTGTTATAATATTTAAAATACATTTTTGTATAAAGAATTGGAAAATCTTCATAAACATCTAACTTTTTTTCATCACTTTTAGAAATTTCAAATAAAGCACCTTGAACAATTGATTTACTTTTTTTTTCTATATCTGCAGCTCTATATTTGCTTCTAAAATTTAGTTTGTATCCTTTAAGTTCATATCTTTTTAAAAAAATAGAGTCTTTGCATCTTCTTTTCATTTGAAAGTGATTAAGATTACTTCCGTATGCAAAATAAAGCATTAAATCTCTCTTAAAATTTCAATATTTTTATCATTTACAAACTGCAGTATTTGATCATTGCACTGATCAATTTTTTTTTGGTTGGTAGATCTTAATACTATAGACACGCCCAATTTACCTGCTTTAAAAAATGGATAACTTCCTATTTCAACTTCACTATTTTGATTTTGAACTTCAGTTAAAGATTTTGCTATTTCACTTTCAACAGTTCGTAAGTTTAAAGTTTTACTTATAACTGGATCACCACCGACAAGAACATTGTTTAATCCACCTAACATAGACTTAAGAATAGAAGGAACACCTGGTAAACAAAAAACATTTTCAATATAAAAACCTGGAGCACCACTTGAAGGGTTTAAAATTAAACTTGCTGTAGTTGGCATTTTTGCCATTTTTTGTCTTCCTTCAGTAAATTCTCCTGG
>MDSZ01258361.1_pt1 | contig 11170 bp, 12 predicted proteins | sample 811201 | NCBI WGS metagenome assembly MDSZ01 (sample SAMN05326647, study PRJNA326480) | marine metagenome | isolation source: seawater | place: Indian Ocean: North | collected 2010 | reverse complement strand
TTTCTTCATTTCGATTTCTCTTTCGCGCGCAATCATGGTCGGATCGCAGTCGGAGGCGGAGATGTATTCAACTTCCGGGCACGCGGCAATTTGCATCGCGACATCCTTCGCGAGTTCTTTAAATTTATCGCCTCTGGCGACGAAATCGGTTTCGCAGTTGACTTCGCACAAAACACCAATTCTAGAGCCGGCGTGAATGTAGTCAATGACAACACCTTCGGCGGCGATGCGACCTTGCTTCTTGTCTGCGGAGGCCATGCCCTTGACACGCAACCACTCTTGCGCTTTTTGGACATCACCGTTATTTTCCATCAATGCTTTTTTACAATCCATCATACCGGCACCGGACATTTGTCTGAGCTCTTTAACCGTGGCCGCGGAGATGGCGGCGCCATCAGCAGCCGGAGCGGCTGGTGTGGGTTCCTCTTTAGCAGCTGGGGCGGCGGCCTGAAAAAATAAAAAAACGTGAGTATTTGATTTTACATAAAAGAATCAAAAAGTTTTATCGTCATCTATTACAAATGCGCGGATTTAAGTCGACGCGCGGGCTACTCGGGAGAAAAAACAAAACAAGATTACAGAGTTTCCCCTATTAGCTACTTACCGCAGGTTCCTCAGTCGGTGCGGCAGATGTAGACATACTCGCTGCTGCCGATGCCGAGTTCTTAGCTTGCGGGAAGTTCGCCGCCGATAATCCGATAGATTTAAACGCAAATTGAATTGCCGAAGCCGACGCTTCAACTTCAACGTTCATGTCCGAAGCCATTTCGTCCAACTGTAGTAATGAAAATAATGAAAAGAAGAGAAATAAAGTGTGGTCAGTACACATTTTCTTTCTTTGTTGTGCAGAGTCGCAAAAGCCTTATCCCTTAAAAAATAGAAAGAATGGTGTGGTCCGCAAAACGAATCGAAAATACATCCATGAAAAAGAATCAAACGGCAACAAACACGGTTAAACAAACACTTACGTCGAGCTTTTCCTTCATGGACAATTTCACTTTGCTGCCATCGACGCCCAAGACGCGAACAGTGACCTTATCGCCGACGTTGGCGACATCCTTTGCCTCGACCCCAAAGTCATCGGATAATTCCGAGATGTGAACCAAACCTTCTACACCTTCTGCAATTTCAACAAAAATACCATAATTTTGGATAGATTTCACTTCGCAGCCTTCCAAAACTGCGCCCTTTTTCAAATTACCCGCAACTTCAGACTGTTTCTCCTTTTGCAACTTGAACGCTTGTCTCGCCTCAAACTTCGCTTGTTGGTTCGCAGCTTGCTGCGCAATTTCCTCTTCCGTCGGCGGCGGCTTCATCGTCAAAGATATGCGTCCCTTTTCCATGGATTTAATCCAAATCTTCACCTCTTGGTTGACGGAAACGACATCGCCAACGTTCTCGACAAAGCCAGCTTGCAACTCAGAAATGTGTACCAAACCGTCGTTCTTGGCACCAAAGTCCACGAACGCCCCATATGTCGTCGTAGATTTAACTTTGCCGACAAATTCCTTACCGACTTCGATGTCTGATTCCTTCACCGTGATGGTCTTCTTCGGGAATCGGCGCTTTGGTTTCGGTGCTTCCGTAGTCGTGGCGGCTTCGCTCGAAGCTTCAGCTTCCCCAGCCGACACCGTGGTGGCAAATGTTCTCGTCGTCGTCGGTCTCGCCAAACTGCGGTCAAGAAAATATAAACTGGTTAGTTTTTGCGCAATCATACGAGAGCTATCGTCTTCGTGCGCGCTTCGATATCAAAAGTCAAAGCGGGTTGCGTGATGCGAGCGACAGCTATGAAATCTCGAATCTCTCTCTTTCTCTAATTTTATCCACAAACTGACGTGTTCCACATCTCGTCTCAACCAAAAAAAAGTCGGAAAGCGCGCGAGTCAACAACACACGACATAAAACGCACCTAAACTTTCTGGAGTTTCTGATAGTACTGGAGCGAACGACGCATGACTGTAATTAAATAAGAGATTAGGTGAGTATTGAGTACACATCGAGCGCCCATTTTCGCTCGCTCGTTGGCTTTTTTCTAGCACCAGGCGGCGGTGGACAAAAAGCGACGGCGAATTTTCGCAAAAAAAAAAATCGCAATGCGTGCGAAAAGACATCAACGCGCACCTTCATGGACATGTTCGCGGCCATTCTGACGGCACTAGACATTGCAGACATTAAAATATTCGTCGTAAACGTAACGATGTAAGCAAAAAGTGCTTCAATAGAGTGGCAACTTGTTTGTGGATTAATAAATTTAAGTAAGAGAGAGAAAGGGAGAAAATGACCCGTCTTCTTGCTACCACAAAAAATAGACAAACCAATGACCAAGAAAGAAACAGGTTTTATTTATTTTTTTTGGAAAGAGAGAGTTTTTGAGAGAGAGTCAAACGTCAAAGACCACAGAGTGCTGTGCTTTGATATTATGGTTTTCTTCACGTGGAAGAATTTTTGAAGATTGTACGGACTCGTCGCACACAAGAAAGAGTTGTGTCACAAAAAATATTTTTTTTGTACCACGCCACGCGCCAAACCCGATTCACACACATTTATATACATACATACTTCCTACATACATACATACATACATACATACAGGTACACATATACATACACATCCAACGCGTATACACAGATCAGAATGATTAACAATAGCGAAAGAAGGATACCATCGATGACCTCGCCTATGGTGCAGTTAGGAAGAGCTGTTGCCGTCGCGTCATCATCGTCATCATCCTCCTTTCCATCGACGTCGCAAATTTTCGTCTTTAATCGATTGAAGGAATTGCGAAAAGCCGCGCAATCTGGGTTTGACTCCGCACGAAGGAACATTTCCGAGAACAAAGATGCGAAAAAGGCCAAGGCGGTGTTTTGTGCGAGCATGAGTGCGGCGCAGTATAATAGTAAACATAATAGAAATAAGAAAAACGAAAACACGAAGGAAATCATGGTTCCCAGCTCGAATAACAAGTTTTTTGGTGCAATGATTCCGGGTGATTCCGCCGTGGAAGTTGTCTTAACCTCCGGTTTGTTTTCCACGTTGAATATTTACAACACTCTGTTGATCGGGAGATTGATCTGCACGTGGTTTCCTGGCACACCGCAACAAATCATGTACCCATTGGCGACTATTTGCGACCCGTACTTGAACTTGTTCCGAGGGATTCTTCCGCCGTTGGGTGCGTTGGACTTATCCCCAATCCTCGCGTTTACGGCGTTGAACTTCTTCACGAGCACGGCGGCGGCATTGCCGGCACAAATTGACGGGGAAGGGAACATTGTTGGCGTTGCGGAGAAGAAGAACAGTGCGTTCAAAGGTTTTTTGTTCGCCGCAAAGAAAGAGGAGAAGCGATAATTATTTATACTTTTGCGTTGTTATTGTTGTTATTAATATTATCGTTATTATTATCACTGCTACTACGTACCCGTACCATTATCATTCAAACAACTACCTTACAACTACAGAACTGTTATTACATTTATTGTTTTATTCTCTTTCTCTCTCTCTTTTTCTTTCTATGATATGAGTTCATCAATCGTACGCGCTTCCTGCTTTGACTAATATATTTTTCATTCTCTGCTGTCGCGTGAAGAATTTAAAGCCTTTTCCACGTTCTTCAAGTGACACTTCGGATCGTAATCCTCAAAGAATCGATGTCTCAACGCATCTTTTGCCGACAATCTCATGTGCGGAGGATATATCAACATCCTCTTTAATAAATCTAAACCAAACTCGTCGACTTTTGGGCACAACTCCTTCATCTCCTTCGCCTTCCATTTTGGAAACTGCGGTTTGTAATCCGGAAGTTGCGATACTTCCGGCCAGACAGAGTCATCCGGAGTCCCTAACCCGCGAAATATCTTAAATAACTGATCGATTTCGGAGTCGCCTGGAAATAAAGGCGATTGATTAATCATCTCCGCAAAAATACATCCAATCGACCAGACGTCCACGGGGGTGGAATACTGCTTTGCGCCTAATAAAATTTCCGGTGCTCGATACCATAACGTCACCACCTCGTGCGTGTACGCCCTCAAAGGAATCGCAAAGGCTCTTGCCAGACCGAAATCCGCCAGTTTCAACGAATTCGTTTCGGTATCAATCAATAAATTCTGCGGCTTCAAATCTCTGTGCAACACTCTGTGCGAGTGACAAAACGCGATACCGGCGCACATTTGATATACGTATCCTTTAATCACCATTCGATCATTCGATATGTGTGGACTCGAGTCCATGTGTTTCTTCAAATCTAAATCTAAATACTCAAACACTAAGTATAACTTTTTTTCTAAGTGAACGACGTCGACTAGTTTGACGATATTTTCGTGTCTCAATTCTTTCAACAAAGAGATCTCTCGAATGGCAGTTGACGGGACGCCTTCTTCCTCTTGCTCTAAACGAATGCGTTTTAAGGCTAAGATCTCCCCTGTAGAGCGCACTCTTGCCTTATAGACGACCCCGTACGTGCCTTCGCCAATTGTATCCACCTGTTCAGCGTTATAGAATAATTCAGTCGTTAATTAAATATTGTCAAGACGTTGTTATAAAGGACGAAACGAGATGAGATGTCGAAGAGAAGAGAGAAAAGGTCATCATCATCATCATCATCATCACCATCATCATCATCATCATCATCATCATCAACATCATAAATATTCAAAGAAGAGAGAAACACGGCTTACCTTTTCGTACTCTTCCATCGTTTATTATGATTGCGCCGCGTGCTCTCAAAATGCGCCTTCTTCTTCTTCTTCCTCCACCGTGTATTATGTGTGTGTATATACAGGGCAAAGGGCGGCTTTTTTATTGAAGATGATGAGAGAACGAGTTGATTTTTTCCTTAGATTTTTTCAACTTCAACCTCGATTTTAACTTTCATTTCTCTCTCTCGCTTGTTCTTATAATTACAAAGCTAAATCTAATCTATTCAACGACGATCTCAACAGCGCATCTCTAGCGTTCTCGACGAACTTTTCGGCGGTTTTCTGGACCCGTTCGAACGTTTCGGTTCTTTTATCAAACTCTTTCGCTCGTAAAATTTTCTCGCCTCTGGAGTCGATCCGAGCGCGGATTTTGTCCCGCGTGATCAAGTCCGCGATTTCTTTTTCTAATGTTTCCACCGAGTCGCAGTTGAAAGCGGAAGCCATGGTGGTTAAGCTCAACGCGGAGAACGGTTTGGTGTATTGGATTAACGCTTTTTGACGGATGAGCGAAAAGAGCTTGTGGACGTGTTTCCCGATGTGGATGTCCAAGAGTAACTCTTTTTTAATCAGATCGAGTTTGGATAAACATTGTGGGTATCGCGAGTTCCAAAAGTCTTCGATGATATCGCGCATTTCAGGAACAGTGCTCAACATGTCTCGAAACGTGACGTTTTCGTGCACTATGTGTTTCTTGAGTTGCTCGCGGTCAAACGTAGCCAAAGCGCACAAGCCGCCGTAGACGGCGACGTCTTGTTGCGACACAACCTCCGTGTACGAGTTTCCTATTTCCGTTTTCAAGCTCGTGAAGTGCTTCGCAGCTTCTGTGTATTTGTCAAAGTGTAAATGCGCCAACGCTGCCGCGCATGTGAACTTTGCACGCGTTAAATTTTGTTCTTCTTTGCTTTCTCCACCCACGCCGAGGCCTTCAATACCGCCGCCTGCTTGTTGTATAATCGACGGTTTTTGTGCCATTTTCTTCTCATTCTCGCTTGCATTCATCTGATCCACGTTCTTTAAGATAGCCAATCCTTTGTTCGCATACAACAAAACCTGCGACATGTTATTCAACTCCAAAGCCACTCGAATGCTATTCATGCACAGAGCCAAAGTGTGTTTTACCGACGTCCCGTACTCTCTGGATTTTTGATAACACGTGAACGCTTCTTTTAAATTACCAATGTTGTAGTAATAATCGCCTAAATCGTTGTGCGCTAATCGAATGGACTCTTTCAACGAGCTCGCTTTCGAAGAGGTCAATCCTTCGTCCAATCTTTTCTTTTCGTTTTGGTTTTCCAGATGCATTTGACTCGACCAATTTTCCACGAATTCTTTCTCTTCGTCGTCGTCGTTTTCCATGTTCACGTCCTCTTCTCCTCCATTTCCTCCCGAGGAGAAGAGTTCGTTCAGTTTTTTCTTCTTCTCTCGAACGGTTTTGAATATCTCCGCGTTCCTCGTCCCGCCTCTCTTGCAAATCTCCTCCGCTCTTCGCAAAGCTTCTCTCGCGATCTCGTAACGACTTTTCGCATCCAAAATCGCGCCGAGTTCTTCTTCTTCTTTTTCTTCTTTGTTCAAACAACAACACACGTCGGCGATGAATTGAAACCGTATCAGCTTCGCGCTGTCGCCGTAACTTTGCGAGACGTTTTCTATCGCTTGCATTTTTGTCTATTCGAGGAGAATCTGCTTTGTTGTTGTTGTTGTTGTTGTTGTTGTTGTTGTTGTCTTTATATGTGTTTTTTTGACGATGATTCTAAAGTGTATGAAGAGAGAAACATAGGAGCAGAGAGAGAGAAAAAAAAAGGGAGAAAATCTCTTGTATCGTGGCACCTGTACAGGGTACATCTTCATTACACCTATTTTGAATATCATCATCGCGAAGAACCTGACTTTTTCTTCCTTCCTTTCTTGAGTTTTTTACCGATGGCATCGTCGCTTTCCTCAATTCGATTCATATGTCGCTGCTCCTTATTCTCCTTGTTGATATGCACGGCCAAAATTGGACGCTCGGTATCGGTTCTGTTTTCCCCCCCGCGATGTATCATGGCAGCGTCATACAATGTCAAACAACCAACGTCCGCGGTGAGACGAACAATGGGAGGTGTGAGACCAGCTTCGATGAGCGCACGAGCGGCAGGAAGCGAGTTTCCAATTATTGGACGTATCGTAGACCAGGCAAACTCGTGAGCCTTCGTCAATCGATCGTACAACTGTTTGATTTCTGTTGTTAGCTCTTGCAAAGCCTCCAAAATTTCGTCGTCCTGTTTGCCTTGCATTTGATTCGCCATGCGGTTCACCCAGGTCATATACACGCGCGGTACCGGGCGCGGCTGAACTTCTGTGGGTCCATTTTGTTCATCTATTGATACGAGCGAAATTTGAGCAGTTATCCCTTCGCCGTCAAAGTGCCAATCTTGAGGTATACCTCCTGGCACCGACGTGACCACTTCGCCAAGCATGAGATTTGGATAGCCAAATGCATCGGTGATGGCGCGCCAGGTTGAATTATCCTCTTTCTTCAGAAGTGCGCGTTCCATGCACGGCACATTCGATTGCATCGTTTTCGTCGCCTTTTGTTGTTCCTCGGACATCCCGTCGCCCGCTAACCACAACGTATATCTATCCTTTTGTGATTCCTGGGCAAACGCGTGTCTCCGCACGCCGTATTTCTTCGCCCCTTCGAGGAGTTCCGTGGTTTCGGCTTCGCTCAGTAAGTTTGGGATTCTGACGATGCCCCAGCGCGCGAAGGTTTCCGGCGCCTCTTGCAGGCTGTCCACCGTGACAATGTCTAAAAAGGCTAACTCGTCCACCGTGTGCGCATGGTGTGCTTTTTGCTTCGTTGCTTGCGCCCGTGCTTGTGTTCGTACTCGCGCGGTACCCCGGTTGCGTGGTATTGCCCCGCGTCTAGATGATGGTACAGACGGATGAAGGCGGAGACGACTATTTCTGGGTCCCGCGGCGGAAGAGCAGCTGCTTTTCCTCACGACGATAGGCCGTGACAACGCCGCCGTCGTTGGGGATGAAATCATCTGCTTCCTTCTTTTGTGGGAGCGAAAGAGAGAAAAAAAAAAGAAAAGAGAAAACGGAGGAGGAAAGGTCTCGTTCAAATAATAAACAACAAAAGAGCTCAAAATCGCACACATTTGTAATTTTTGTCGAACAACACAAGAGAGAGAATAAAAAAAAAACGAGGGCGAGACACGTGCTCGATTCTCGTTATTTATTTTTTTTTGAGAGGGGGGGCAGTGAGTCATCAACGACCAACAAGAGGTACTTTTTCGTGTCTTTCTCTTCTCGTTACTTCTATTCCACGAGAATTCTCGTCTGCACCCCGCGCACACAAAAACAGCACCACACGCAACAAAATGGCATTCAGCATGACCTCCGCGCTCTCTTCGAGAGTGTCCGCGACGACGTCCTCTCTTCGCACGCAAAGAGTGCAAAAGAGGCAGTCCGCTTCGTTCAAGTGCAACGCCTATGACGAAGCGGAAATTGACAAAAGGTACCCACAAGGGGGCTCCGTCTACAAGGTTTGTTTTTCTTTCTTTTCCCGATCTCTCTCTTCCTCTTCCTCTCTCTCTCTCTCTTTGTCGTTTAAGTCGCGATATAGCGAACGACGACAACGCGACGTTCGCTCGTCGTTGTTGTCGTTGCTTCTTTGCAAAGAGTAGCATCTCGCTCAATTTTGTTTGATCGATCGTTTTTATCCTTCCTTCCGGGGGTTTCTCTTCGGCGATACGAAATCTTCGCACGAATTTTTTCTTTCTTTTTTTTCGAAGAAGACCGAAAAAGAGAGAGTGTTTGACGGGTGCCGATGGATGATTTTGACAAATAGTGTTTTTCTCTACTTTTATTCATGCAAACAGGTTACATTAGATTGCTCAGTCTCGAACATCTCGCTTGGTTTGCTCTTGAAACCAGGGGAGGATGGAAGACCGGTGGTGAGAACCGTTCGCCCGGGGGGTAAAGCTCTCGGTAAAGTGCAAGTCGGCGACTGCATCTTAGCAACGTCATACGTTGAATTGGGTAACGTCTCGGACCAGTCCTGGGGTTCAGTGCAGCATGGGTGGTGCGATACCGCGGAGGTGTCCTACGACCAGGCGAATGCGGCGATGACGACAAACACAAACAAGATAAGCATGATTTTGGATTCGGATTACAAGCCAGCAAGCGGACCGAAGGCTGTGACATCGACCAACAGTGAAGACGCCAAAGCGTGGGCGAAGAAAAAAGCGGCCGAATTGAGGGCGAAGAGAAGCAAATAAACGCTTAAAAAGAATTTCTCCCATTCTCCCTTTCTCTTTCCCTCTCTCTCTCTCTCTTTCTTTCTATGAGTTTGTCAGTGAGAGTGTGCAAATGTTAGCATGCAACAAAAAGGAGAAGAGATTTTAGAAACAGAGAGATGAAAGAAACAACCTTTTTTTATTTTACAAAAAAGCAAGTTTAAAATCGACAACAACTCTAGAATTCTCGTTCGCGCGCTCACGCTTTCTATTCATACTATTCTATACAGCTGTTGGATGCCATGTTGCAGAAACGTGCGATGGCATTTCTAAATTGCGTGATCGCGCGATTACAGTTGAAAATTCCCAAGGTCAATATTAGTTACAGGGGACGTCGCACGAGACTGGACACGCCGGACCTTTACTATCTCTGGCGCCACCTTTAGAAATCATGAATTCCTTGTTCTTCTCGCACCAACCGTCTTTTGCCCATTCTGTGCACTCGTCCCATTCGTCTACGCACTTCCCGTGTTGTTCCGTGCGTCTCGATAACGCCGGCATCGGTAACGGCTCGGTAAACATCCCGTCGAATTTTGCAACCCGTATCCACTTCACCGCAGTCCATTTTTGCCCTTTGATCACTGGGCACGCGCCGTGTAAACTCCCCATGTCCAGTTTATAATCCTCCGTTAACGACCAAAATAACAGAGCGTCGCCTTTGACGGATTTGACCGGTAAGCCGGTTTTGGTACAATCGGACCACTCATGAGGGTTACCTTCTTCAGGCAAATCAAACGTGTCTGCTCTCGTGCCTCTCGGGAATATAGTTTCTCCACCTTCCTCGGTGTTTTCCAAGTAAATCAACATGGTCGCCATGCGTTGGCCGCCCCTTTTCGGAGAAGGATTGACCGCGTCGTGGAAGTAATCAAAGTGCGGATCGTATTTCTGACCAATATCGTAGCGCAAGATCTGCATGCCTTCGCCGTTTGGTTCTGGCGTGCCCGAAGCCGCGGCAATTCTATATTCGATATCTTCTAAAGTTTTATCCGCGGCTTTGCGAAGAAACATCCCGGCTGAAGTTCGGATGGTCGAAGGCACTGAGGTTCCTCCGGAGCCAACCACCGTACTCGGCGCTAACTCTGCTTTGGCTAACTTCATCAAATGATCGCACTCGTCCTCCGTGAGAAAGTTTCTAAACAAATACGCTTTAGGTTTCACCGTACTCAACACCAACGGTGGTGTTTTCGGAAAGCCCGGTACATCTCTGAGCAAGTGCGCTTGCCCGTATACGCTCTTAGGAAAAGTTTCTGGCGTTTCTGTTTCTATCGTCGTTGGCACCTCGCTTTCACCACTACCCGTCTCAATTAGACGTCTCCTTTTCTCATCCTCGTCCTCGTCCTCGTCGTGCGATTTTTCCCTTTCAATCGCTCCGTCCAAAGCTTCTTGTATCTTCTCCTCCACGTCTAACGTATCTCGCGGCTTCTCTTTGCCGTCTGTATCTTCCAAGTGCGCATCCAACTCCTGTCTCGTTCTCTCTTTCTCTTCGTGCTCCATTTGTAGTTTCTTCTTCATCTCGTAAGTCTCTCTCTTCTCTCGTGCTTTCTCGTGAATGAGGCTTTCCAATCGACCGAAAGGACCTCGGAACTTCGGACCTTGAACTTTTCTTTCTTGAACACCTACTTGGTCTTCGTCTAATCCATGTCTTCTGTACGCTCCTGCCAACGGACCTCTAATCCTCCTGGTCCTCCGCTTGTCTTCGTCGTCGTCGTCTTCTTCTTCCCGACGATGGTATTCCGATGCCAGAGACGGAATCTTTTCCTCTTTTCTCTTTTCTCTCTTCACCAATTCGTTCATCACTCTCTCTTCCACCTCTCGTCTCATCTGCTCTCGATTCGATTCCAAACTTTGCTCGTTGGAGAGCATCGCGACGGTTAAAAAAGACGCCCAGAGGAAACAAATCGCCGCGAAGAACCACGGAGTCGAGTTTCGCAAGACCAAGGACGGAGAGCTTTTCTCCGATTTCCGGAGTAAGCGAGATGACACCATCATCTCTCGTCGCTTTATTCTTTTTGCCGACAATTTTCTTAATTGCGTGCGTTAGTTTTCTTTCTTTCTTTCTTTCTTTTGTCTTTCCAATCGCCACTTGGTCTCTCAAATCTCTTTCTTCTCTCTCATCTCTTGATTTTATGTTTTTGAAAAAAAGACGAAAAAAAATGGTGCCGACACAACAACACAAACACAAACAACAACTA
>MDSZ01076172.1_pt1 | contig 11170 bp, 13 predicted proteins | sample 811201 | NCBI WGS metagenome assembly MDSZ01 (sample SAMN05326647, study PRJNA326480) | marine metagenome | isolation source: seawater | place: Indian Ocean: North | collected 2010 | reverse complement strand
CAAAATTTATATGATTTATTTTTTTTATAGTATAAATTTTATTATTTATTGATTTTAAAAATGGAATTAGGACGCGATTATAATAAGATAAGGTTCTAAGAATTTTCTTTTTTATTGGTGAGTATTTATTTACATACCTAACCATTTCATGTGGATTTGATGGGGCAGAAATTAAAAATATACCATTTTTTTTTAAACTTTTTTTCATAGTTTTTAGTAAATATAGTTGATTTTTTGCATAATAAGATGCGTAGGAAGAATGAACGATATCAAAATGTTTGTTAAGTTTTTTTTTCTTAATAAAATCATTTAAATTATCAATATCAATTTTAAAAGTTAGAATAGATTTTCTCTTATAATTAGATTTAATTTTATTTAAAGATTTTAAAGAATAGTCTAAACAATATATCTCAGGATTTTTAATAATTTTTATAAAATGTGAAACTTGAAGCCCATTACCACAACCTACATCAAGTATTTTTACATTTTTTTTATTTTTAAATTCTTTCTGAATTATTTTTTTATAATTCAAATATTGCCATTTTGAAAAGTCAAATTTTTGAAATTTTTTATTGAATGCAATCCTATTATTTAAAAATTTTCCTGATGTTTCCCTCTTTTTTAAGTTTTTTGTGGTCATATTTTTAATAATTAGTTTTTTGTTTCTCTAATAATTTTAAATGCCTCGCAGTATTCTTTACAGATCATTTTGCCTCTATATTTAGCTATAGTTTCTAATCCATCTTTTGTTCTTGGCATTTCTTTGCTCTGGATTTCACTTGAATAAAAATAAAAAGCTTTTATTTTTTCTTTTAAATTTTTTTTTGAAAGTATCTCAAAATAATTTGGAGAAAATTGGTTTTCAAAATTCCACTCAGAGCTTGTTAAAATTTCAAAATTTATAATCTTATTTAAAAATGAGTTATTATTGTTCGGTCTTGTTGACATATTTACTGACCTATTTAAAATTCTATGATCATTGTTGCAGTCCTCTGAATTATGAGTAAATAATATATTTGGTTTAAATGTTGCTATTTCTTTTTCAATAATTTTATTAATATCGATTATGGGAATTTGATCTAGTCTACCACATGGTAAATTATAATATTTATAACTATTAACACCCAAATATTTTATTGCTTTAATAGACTGTTTTTGTCTCTTTGAAATATCTTCTTTGACTTTTTTAAATGATGTTTTTATTTGTTCTTCATTGAATCTACAGCTAGTCCCTTCTGCAATAAATATTATCCTAAATATTTTCTTGTTTTTATATTTTGATATATATCCTCCACATCCTAAAACCTCATCATCTGGATGTGCCACTACAATCAATACTTTTTCTTTCAATTTATTATTTTTTTTTAATTTCATATTTTAAAAAAGTTTTAATTATATTTATTGCTTTAATAGTATTGTTATTTATCATATTACTTTTTATTTCTTCAATTAATTTATTTGTGGCTCTATAATCATACTTAGGTTCATTTACTGTAAAAATATTTTTTATCCCTGTTTTAAATTTCTTCCTTGAAAAAGATAATTGTTCCGTAATTTTTTCCCCCTTTTTTAATCCTGTTTCAACAATTTTAATTTGAAAAGATTTATAATTATTTCTCTTTAACTTAATCATTTTTTTTAATAAATCGTAAATTTTGACAGGTTGACCCATATTGAAGATAAAAGTTTTAAATCTGTATTTTTGTTGACTTGCTGCAATCACTAAATTACATGCCTGATTAATTGACATAAAAAATCGTTTTACATTTTTACTTGTAATCTCAATTTGATCACCACTATTTATTTTATCCAAAAATAAATTTATGACTGAACCCTTGCTCCCAAATACATTTCCAAATCTCACATTGCAAATATTTAATTTTGAATTTTTATCATGAAGTTTATTTAAACATATGATCTCTGCAATTCTTTTTGATAAACCCAATATACTCGTTGGATAAACCGCTTTGTCTGTAGAAATATTTATAATTTTGATTTTTTTATTTTTAAAACTATTGCAGCTGTCTATTAAATTTAAGGTTCCCAAAATATTATTTTCTATTGCTTGTTTTGGGTTTTGCTCAAGGAAATTCAAGTGTTTGTAAGCTGCTGAGTGAAATATTAAATTAATATTCTCTTTTTTTATAATTTGCTTAATTAAAAACTTATCATTGATATTACCTAAAATAAGTTTTATTTTTTTTTGATTTAAATCACTATTATTTTTTAAGTTAAATAAAAATAGTTCTGAGCTGTCTAAACAAATAATTTTTCTGTTTGAAATTCTAGACAATTGGAAAACTAATTCCGAACCAATAGAACCACCTGCACCAGTTATAAGTATATTTTTTTTTTTTAATGAATTGAAGTATTGATTAGATAGCTTAAAACTTTTTGTTGAAAATATTTTAAAATATTCGGATCTTTGTAAATCATTTAAATTTATTCTACTTGTATTGTATTCTGTTTTTAATGGTAAATTATAAATTGATTGTGAGATTTTATTTAGATTTTCATAGAGTTTTCCACCACGATGATTGTTTATTGAAGGAATTGCTATGATAATATTAGGGATTATATATTTTTCTGAAATCGCAATTAGATTTTTCTCTGAAAGAATTTTAATTGATTTATACTTTTTTCCAATTTTTTTTATATCTTTGTCTATAAAACAGTAAACACCTTTTTTATTTTTTTTTAATATTAGGTCGCATACTTGTTTACCTGCATTTCCAGCTCCATAAATTATTACACCTTTTATTATTTCTTTTACCATTTAATTTTTTTATAAATAATTCTTAAAATTAAAATTAAGTAATAAATAAATAATCTAATTTGACTCAAATTAAAACTTTTAACTATATATCTCCTAATTAGAAATTCGCATGTAAAATCTTTTAAAACTAAAAGGAAATTTTGGCTTGTAATAACTCCTGATTGTCTAGAGGAAGCTTTTGCTTCATACAGCTTAATAAGATTGATGTTTTTTTTTCTAAGTATCAGTGAATGAAGAATATCTTCACAAAATTTTTTTTTAAATTTATATGGATAATAATTTTTCAGAATTAAATTATTCTTTTTATGCATTACTGCTCCACCTGACAACCAATCATTTTGGCTAAATCCTTTTGTATTATTTTCATCTGAATAATTAAAACCACTCAAAGATATTTTTCCAGGTGAATAACCATAATTAGAGTTTATAAGCCAATGATAAAATCTTAAGAGGCTACTCTTAGGAAATTTATAAATATTTGATAAATTTTCCTTATTTGTGTATCTGGGTGCTACTGCAACTTTTTCTTTATTTTTAATAAAATTAAACAAAATTTCTAAACAAGACTTTTCTAAGTACACATCACCATCCAATTGGAAAACAAACTTACTTTTAGCTTTTTTAAAACCTAAAATCCTTTGATACACCTGATTTTTTTTATTACTTATAATGATTTTTGTATTAATTTTTTTATAAAAATTTGAGTAATTTGTTACTAATTTTACATTTTCTTTTGGAATAACTAACAAAACTTCTTTAGGATACTTAGTTCCTGAGGATATTTTTTTTAAACATTTTATTAGCTCTTTTTCACCAAGAGTAGGTATTACAATTGATATTGGTAAAAGTTTACTTTTTTTCAATTAAAAATAAAATTTATATTTGGTTATAAAAAAAACTAATATATAGGTATGGAATATATTAATTTATAGTCACAATCAATGATTTTAAAAAAAGAAAAAAACATAAATTTATTTGCGAAAAAATATCTTAAAAATTTGGAAAAAATATTTAATCAAATAAACTTAAACAAAATATCCCAACTTTCTCAAAAATTAGAAGAATGTAGAAAAAGAAATGGAAGTATTTATGTGATAGGAAATGGTGGAAGTGCAATAAATGGTAGCGCAATGGCTAATGATCTAGGTTTTGATATATTAAAAAAAACAAAAAAGAGACCTTTTAAAATAGTTTCGTTAACAGATAACAATGCAGTTAGTACAGCAATATCTAATGACATTGGTTTTGAAAATCTTTTTTTGGCTCAACTAAAGTATCAATATAAAAAAAATGACATCTTAATTGTTATGTCAGTATCTGGAAATTCAAAAAATTTAATTCATGCTTGTAAATGGTTCAATGGTAAAGGGAATTACGTATATGGTATATTAGGCTGTGATGGTGGAAAATTGAAATCTCTTTGTGATAACTATTTAATCATTCCATCAAAGAAAGGTGAATATGGTCCTGTAGAAGATATGCAATTAATTATCAATCATATATTAGCCCACTGGTATCAAATCAAATTTAAATTATAATTTAATTCGCAGAATAAATCATATGAATAACTTTCATAGTTTCATAAGCATCACTAAAATTTCCTTTATATTTAGTTGTATTATTTAATCTTATCTGTTTTACAAAATATTCAATCTCTCTTTGCCAAGATTTATCTTTTAGGAAACTGTGTTCTGTTTCAGATAACTTGCCGTTTTTTTTTTTTCTAATTATATTAATTTTCTCTTTGCCGTAAGATTTTGTCCCAGATAATATCCCACTTAAATTTAACATTCCTTTTTCTAAAGTAATGTCTAAAGAAAATTTGTGCTTCCATAAAGTTGCTGATGAATGAATAGATGCGTAAACATTATTTTTATTCTTTAGCAAAGCGTAGACATTATCCTCCACATCTTTTTTCCAGAAATTGCTAGATATATATGATTTTGCCTCTTTAAAATTACCACAAAATAAATTTAGCATATCAACCATATGTATTCCTTGATCTAAAAGGATTCCTCCTCCAGAATCTTTTTTTCTTTGTCTCCAACTAAAATGTTCTTTTTTCTTTTCGGATCCCTTAATTAATGGAGTTATATAAGACTTACCATAGACTCCCCTCAAATTAATTATATTGCCAAATTTTTTTGTATCTATTATCTTTTTTGCTTTGATTATAGTATCATGGTAACGATGATTAAATCCATACATTAAAATCTGATGTGGGTATCTTTTAATTATTTTTTTTAATTTTCTCATTTCATGCAGATTCCTGGCGGGTGGTTTTTCACAAAAAACATGAGATCCATTTTTTAATGCTAAAATAGTAGCTTTAACTGCATGTTTATTTGGCAAACAAATAAATGATATATCTGTCTTAACTTTTTTAAACATTTCAGTATAATTTTTAAAAATCAGACCATTTTTGAACTTATTTCTATAAGGTGAATAATTATCACTTATAGATTTTACACTTATATTATTTAGCTTTTTAATATATGCATATCTTCTTTGACCAACTAATCCGAAGCCCGCAAAAGACACGGTTAAATTATTCATATTTATTTTAAGACTTTAAAAAATTTTTATAATCAGATTTTGTATCAATACCAATCATCGTTTTATTGATTATAAATGCCTTTATTTTTATATCATTTTCCAAAAACCTAAGCATATCTACAGATTCATTTTTCTCAAAGAAGGATCTTTTCATTTTTGAATATCTTAAAAGATAATCTTTCCTGATAATAATAATACCTGTTTGCCTAAATATATGTTTCGATAATTGCTTGTTAAATTTATTATTTGAATGAGTTATATTCGTTCTTGCAAAGTTAATAATATTATTTTTTTTATTTATAATCGCTTTTATCACTGATTTTGATAGGTATTCTTTTTGATTTTTTATTTTGGAAACTGCATTAAAAATTGAATATTTATTTTTAAGCTTAAGAGATATTTTGCAAAAATCATCTAATATTTTTTTGTTTATTGAAACTTCATCTCCTTGGACTATACAAATAAAATCTTTCATTCTAATTTGATTGATTTTTTTTGCTGCTTCAGAAATTCTTGATATACAGCCCATATGGAAATGACTCGTCATAATCGAATTGCCTTCATTCGAATTGATTATATTATAAATTTCTTTATCACAGGTTGCTACATATGTTTTTAAAAAAAAATTACATTCATTACATTTATCATTTACATATTTTATCAATGGTTTTCCTTTTACAATTTTTATCATCTTATTAGGAAATCTTGAAGACTTAAGTCTTGCAGGTATAAAACAATATAATTTTGTCACTAGGCTATAACTTTATCTGTTCCGATTTTAAAAAATTGAACGTCAGTTAATATGGGAACAAAATTGAAACCTTTTTTTTTTATTAATTTAATTTTACTTATATTTTGTTCCATAAAATGGATACCAGCTGCTTTTTTATATTTATTTTTCATTTTAATAATATGTAGTTCAATTTCTTTAAAATCTTTGCTATAGAAATTTCCAGGTTTTCCAATAGACATTGATAAATCATAAGGACCTATCAAACAACCATCTACCATTTCATCTTTAAATATTAACTCAATAATATTTTTTGTTATTTTCTGCTCAATCATTGGCAATAAAACAAGTTTTTTATGATACAATTTCATATAATTTTTGAAATTGTTGCCATGTTTGTTCATTCGACCTAAGCCTACACCTCTGTCTCCAATATTTTTATAATAAATTACACTTTTTAAATAATCTAAGTCTTCCATATTACTGATATCAGATGCTATGACGCCATCAATACCGAAATCTAAGTATTTTGGAGCGTCGGATATATTAAATCTGCCAAATCTCATAAAAATTGGCTTTGATAAACTATTAAATAATATAATTAAATTCCTTATTTCCTCTATGCTAATTAATGAATGCTCATTATCAATTACAAATATGTCAAAATATTTTTTTTCTAATATAATTTCAATATTGATTAAATTTGGATTAGTTATCCAATAAACTTTATTAAAATTATTTTTTACTAAATTTTTTAAATTATTTTTCATCAGCATTTTTTTTTTTGAAAAAAATGTTTCTTCCTTGTCTCAACTCTTCAATTTCTTTAAACATATTTTTGTTTAAAATGTCTATACATTTTTTTCTTTTTTCAATTGAATATGGCATTTCAAAAGCGATATAACCAACATTTTTTAGAACATTCTCAGAACCCTCGAGTATTTCTAATTCTTTACCATCTGTGTCAATTTTTAACATATTTGGATAAATTCCAGTATTTTTAACAAAGTCATCTAATGAAATATTATAAGTTCCAATTTTCATTTTAACATTTGCATTTTCGTCTGTTATTTCAATATCATCTCTTGAGATTGAATGAAGTGCGGCACCACTTTCAAAAGAGCTTAAATGAAGAAAATTATAATTATTATCATTGCTTACTGAACAAGGATAAATTTGAATTTTGTCTTTTAAGCCATTTAGTATAATATTTTTTTTTAATAAATATAAATTTGAATATTCTGGTTCGAATGCAATAGATTTAGCTTCTTTAAAAAGACTGCTATATATACTAAAGACACCCACATTTGCACCAATATCAAAAAATATATCTTCTTTTTCCAGATATCTGTCTATAAATTGATAGACTTCTTTTTCTTTTTTTCCAAATAATATAGCTCGTGATATTGTCATTTCATTTGTCGAATAAAACAATATTTTTTTATCTTTGAATTTTATTTTTTTTATAGAAAGAATATTTATAAACCATTCAAAAAAATTAGAAAACAAAACTCTTAAACTAAAAAATTTAAATTGTTTAAAAAATCTTAATTTATTTAACATTTATGAGTTAAAATACTTATTAATTATACTAAAGTTAACTTTAGAATACACATTTTTACAAAAAGATTGTTGTTTTTTTAAAATTTTCTTTTGATCAATATATTCTTTTTCTTTTAAAAAATTCATTACTCTAATTAATTGATTGCTATTAAAAGAAGGGTAAAAATATTTTACATCATTAAACAAAGGATTTATGCCAGTTTCTGATAAATTTGACCAAATACCTATCCTTCCATGATTTATTGCTTCTATACCAGCTGATGTTGCTGAAAATATAACGGCAAAACTTTTTTGTATATCATGCAATAGTTTATTTTTTGATAATTTAAAATTTGATATTTTATTTTGAATTATATAGTTTTCTATATTTTTTCTATCATTTGCATGCGGGTACGGTCTAATCAAGAATTCGTATTTTTCCAATTTTTTATTTTCTTTTTGATATTTTATTAAATTATAGAATTCGTCAATATGGCTTAATAAAACTAAAAATGTGTTGCTATGAGAAAATTTAATATTTACTATCTTACTTTTATAAGATCCCAAACAATCATTTTTAGTTTTTGACAAAACATTTTGTCTATTTAACTGATAGAAATATTTTCTGTAACTTGGTCCACAAAAAAGATAATTTTCTGTTCTGGGTATTTTTATCTTTTTAAAATTTTTAAGAAAGCTTGCTAAATTATGTTGTGGATTTATACAAACCCCGTAAATATTAATTTTATTTTTATAATTATTTTTCAATAAAGCTCTCTCAATTGTTTTTTCTTCATAAGGCATTATTAAGTTTTTACAAAAAATATTTTTTTTTGAGAATTTAATTATTAAATTATTAATGTATAATTTTTTTAAATTTTCTTTTAGATAAAAATAGTCAATCCAAAATTTATTAATCTTATTTTCATTTACAAGACTCCTTAATAATAAATTTAATTTAAACATTGAGTATATGCTTGTGAAAAAACAAGTAAGTTTTTCATTAAATGTTAATAATGAAAATAATGTTATAATATTTCTATCTTTAGATTTTTCTAACGAAGCAATGATTATTATCTTATTTTTTACTAAATTAAAAATGTCTTTAAAATAGAAATTTTTGGGGGTTTTGTCTATTTGAATGTCTTCAAAAAAAAAAAAACGTTTTTATAATAAATTTTTTTTTTTTTTTTGAATTATACTTTTTAAAATAAATAATAGTATTAACACAAAATCTTTAAAAAAATTAAAAAAGAAAGAATTTTTATTTAGATTAGATATTTCAAAATAATTTTTTTTATTTAATCCTCCCCAAGGTCGAAAATCTAATCTGGATATTTCAAATATCCACCAATTAAAATTGGATAATTTATTTTTAATATAATTTGAAATATACTCAAATTCATTCTCTAATTTATTAATTTGTTTTATCTGTTTTTTTTTAATAAATTTATACATATTCAATTTGATTAAATTCTATTTTATTTTTTTTTAAAATAAAATTACTGAGTAGATTAGATTTATATTTATCTTTATTAAAAAATCTCTTTAATTTTTTTTCTAATTTTGTGCCTTGTGCCAACTTTATTTTAATAGGATATTTTTTTTTATAATCTGCAGAATTACAAAAAAAATATAAAAAATTTACAAAATATTTATAGCTCAGATTGTTATCAATAATTTCATATCTGAAATTACTATCTCCTATTTTAGTAAATGTTAAAGTCATGAAAAAATATTTATTTTTTCTGTAAATATAAAAAATAGTACTATTATTATAAAATTTTTTATAATAATTATAAAAGTATAATCTTTTAGAACATTTTTTAAAATTACTTCTTCTATATTTTAAAATTTTCATAATTTTTTTTTGCGATTTATTAATCTCTATTTTATTTATTAATTCATTGCTCAATTTGAAAGAATTTAGAGTCTTTTTAAATTTTTCTATTTTCAAAATGTATGAGGAAATATCTAATATATTTTTAAAATTATTCTTTTTGTACCATCTGCTTGCTTGATCTTTAATCAAATGTCTGAAAGCAAAAATTTTAGCTTTATTTTTAAAATTAAATTTATTTAATAATTTACTTCCTATATTTTGATTTTGAAACTTATCCAAAATGAAAGCATTAGTAATAAAATATGTATTATAAATTTTTTTATTAATTAAAAATTTTCTGGGCTCCATTGGAATACAGCCAATTATTTTATTATTATACTTTGCTGTGAGAAAAATTATTTTATTTCTTTTAAATTCATCAATATTTCTTTTTGTTCCTAGTGATTTATTGATAAAAATAAATATTTGTTTATTTATTTTTTTAATTACCGAATAATGTACTTTTTTTTCCATTCTTTATAATAGAAGAAAAATACTTTTAATTTTTTTTTTGAGCAAAGACTAATTCGAACACAATTTTCGATAGGTCTTTGAAAGCCATCTCGAATATAGATTTTTCTAGTAGCTAAAAAATTTTTTAAACTTTTACAATTTTTTTTTGATTTCAAATCTAATAAAATTGCGTTTGTTACTTTTCCTCCATAATATTTATCGCCAGATCTTTCGAATTCTTTTGATAAATATCTATATCCTTCCTTTATTGTTTTTGAATGATCCTTTAAAATTTTTCTTTTCTTTAATGCCCATTTTGCAATTTCAAATGAAAAACCATTTGTTTCAACTAATGACCTACATTTTGATAAATATCTAATCAGCTCTTTATTCGAAACCATGTATCCTAGACGAATACCAGGGAGACCCCATGCCTTTGAGAATGTTCTCATTACTATCATATTTTTGCTTTTTACTGATTTTTTTAGCTCAGATTTAGATCCAAAATCAAAATAAGCTTCATCATAAACTAATATAATGTTATTTTTTTTACATAAATTAAGAATTTCCTTTTTAAATTTAGAACTAAATTCATATTCTATTGGTAAGTTGGGATTAACAAGAAATAATACTTTTGTTTTATTTGAGATCAATTTCTTTAAGTCCTTAATTGATAATTTAAAATCTTTATTGAAATTCCACTGATTGAATTTAATGTTATTTAGTTTACATAGTATCTTATACATGGGATAAGTTTCATTTAAGATAATTACTTCTTCGCTTTTTTTTACTAAAGAAAATAATATTTGAAAAATACCTTCAGTTATTCCTTGAGTGATATAGATATTGGACTTATTTATTTTCAAATATTTTGATAATTCGTGATAAAGGCTAGTAATATCAGGCGTGCTGTTAAATATGTTCTTAGTTAATTTTTTTTTTATTTCGTTTTGTAATTTATTATCAAATAAATCAACTTTCTCATTCCTATCTAAATTTATACCTTTTAAAAGATCTCTATTTAAAGATGTTTGAACTCTATTTAACTTAGTTATATGAGGCTTGTATATCATTTTGATTACTCTAAAGGTTTTTCAAGCGTACCTGGAATAATACTGTCATAAGGTTCATTCTTATTATAGATACAATTATAACAAATATACCCTTTAGTTTTGTCCTCTAAGTGTCTTTTTCTCCAATCTTGATAAATACTAGACTCCCAAATATCTTT
>MDSZ01044009.1_pt1 | contig 11170 bp, 7 predicted proteins | sample 811201 | NCBI WGS metagenome assembly MDSZ01 (sample SAMN05326647, study PRJNA326480) | marine metagenome | isolation source: seawater | place: Indian Ocean: North | collected 2010 | reverse complement strand
GATTTAGGAAGAAATCTAAAGGACTTACAGGTGAACAACATACCAAATCCCTTGGCAATGAATATGTATACATTGGGATTTGATGGTAATAAAAAATTAACAAATTTAACTCCTACCACAAAACAAAATCTAAAAACTTATTTAAGTCAGTACAGATTGATTACTGATGCAATCAATATAAAAGATGCATATATAATTAATATAGCAATTAAATTCGCCATATTGACTAAAATCGGTTTCAACAAAAACGAAGTATTGTTGAGATGTGTTTCTGTTGTACAAGATTTTTTCGATATCGATAGAATACAAATCGGACAACCTATTGTGTTAGCGGATTTGGTTTATGAGATATCCTTGGTAGATGGTGTCGCAACTGTTGTGAACCCGACGGAAAACAATCCTAGAAATCTACCGATTGTTGTAGAAAATAAATTTCAAATAGACCAAGGTTATTCAGGTAATTTCTTCGATATCAATACATCATTGAGAGGTGGAGTTCTATATCCAGCCCTCGACCCAAGTATATTTGAAGTCAAGTATCCTAATACAGATATAAGCGGTAAGGTGTTAGGTGATAACTTAGGTGTTAGGGAGTAGGTAGATGCATTTTTTTACATTCGCGGAAAAAGATACAACCATATATCAGGATAGTGGAAGTCTTAACGCTGGGTTGGACGAAATACTTGAGGTTAGAAAAGATGTTAGCGATACAGGTGATTCGGTAAATGTTTCAAGGATATTGATTAGATTTGATATCAGTCAGATATCAGCTTCAATCGGTAATGGTACGATAACCAATCCTAGTTTTTTCTTGAATCTTTTTGACGCTAAATCAACTAATTTGGCAACATCACAAAGTTTATTCGCATATCCTGTAAGTCAGAGTTGGATTATGGGTGATGGTAGGTCGTATGATAATCCTAGAACGACCGAAGGTGCTAGTTTTAACTTCAGAGATGGTGCGACCGATGGAACTCTTTGGGAACCGTCAGTCAGTGCATCGGGTTGTACATGGTTTAGCGGTAGTGGGTATGAGGCATCTCAATCTTTCGGACATAATACAATCGATGTCAGAATGGATGTCACGGATATCATGAACAAATGGTTGGAAGGAACTATACCGAACGACGGTTTCATCGTAAAACGGAGTGGTAGTGTCGGTAACCTTAATCCTAACTCAGACGAGGGTAGTACAAAAAGGTTCGGTAATCTATCGTTTTTCTCATCCGATACACATACGAAATATCCACCAACGCTAGAAACAGTTTGGGACGATTCTCAATGGTCAACTGGTTCTCTTTCACCCTTGAGTCAAACTGATATCGAGGATATGGTTATTTATATGAAAGGATTGAGACCAGAGTATAAAGAAAATTCAAAAATTAAATTCAGATTAGTTGGTAGAGCAAGGTTTCCTGAGGCCACATATGCTACGACACCAGCGAATCTAACTGTCAAATATCTACCTAGTGGGTCATCTTTTTATTCTATATTGGATGCTGAGACTGATGATGTAATAGTCCCATTCGGTACTGGTTCAAGAATAAGTTGTGATTCAATTGGTAATTTTTTTAGATTAGACTTAAACGGATACCAACCCGAAAGATATTATAGATTGGAATATCGTATTCAAAGTGGTAGTGGTGTTGAGGAAACCGACCAATTTTTTGACGAGGGATTTACATTCAAGGTTACACAGTAATGCCTTACACAAAAGAAGAGTTAACAAATATAGGTTTCTATACCGAGTATATAGATAAGCTACGAAGGGAATACATCACCGAGTTAGTCAGACGAGCTAGTGGTGAGAAACCTTTCAGAGAAAATGATGTTTTGTATTCATTCGAGGATATAGAAAGCAGAGATGGTATTGAGAACGCCGATTTCGGAAATGATTTTTATTCGACTCTGTACACCGCTCTTAATGGAACTAATTTAGAATATTTAATCGGAGCTGAAGAGGGATATGTGGATTTCAGAGATTTTATTCAAGGAGAATCCTGCTCTGTCCAAACAAGCGGATTAACCCAAACAAGAAAAGACCAAAACTCAGACAAACTAATAGATAGATCATTTTCAGAGTTGATACAGATAGATGTCGCAGATCCATTACCAGATGGATTAGAAAATGGTGATACCATAACATCAGATAATGTTGACGATGTTAGAAAGTGGTTGATAGATGGAAATCAAAAAAGACCTTATCCTGATTTACAAAGTTTTTATGCAATCGGAAGTCAATGGAGAAAGGTCAAAACTAGAACCCAAGAGATTATAGATAGTATACCAGAGGGGGAGCCAGTAGACTAATGTCAAGTAGATTAAACGAAAAAGATAGAGAAATATTAATTGGTAATGAACCATTTAATTATGACTCGGTTGAAAACACATACTTTGGTGGATACTTCGGTAATGATTCAGAAGATTACGTTGAGGTTATGATATATGATACCAACGATAATCTGTTAGAAACATCAGTTGCTGATTCAGAGGATTATACCTATGATGTCCAAAAGGGTGGTATGAAATTGAAGACAGGTACTATCCTAAGAAAGTTGGGGTATGATAGAGGTAGATTTAAAGTTACGTATAACTTTTTGAGGAAACTTGCTGGTTCATATCAAACTGTGGTCACAGACCAGAGTGGTAATATATTTGATGGTGACGTTGATGTTAATGAAATAGATAAAACATTATTTATAAAAGAGGACAAATATATAACACATCAAATATCACCATCAAGAAATGAGATTAGATTGGTAACACAAAACATACGAGACGAAAAATATATCAGAGATTTTTACAGACTAGCTGCCAGAAACAAAAAGGTTACAGCAGATAATTCATCGTTTAGTAATATAGAATTTGTAGGCACCGCAGAAGAAAAATCAACTTCAACACAAATTAGATTTGTCCCACCAGGTGGACGTCAAGCCTCAGGTCAATTCGAACAATCAATGGTGGGTGGGACTATATCCATACCAAACTTTTTTTTAGTAGATAGGATTTTTCCACCGGTAATCCCAACTGCAGATGATGTAGGTTTAGGTACAACAGAGGTGATTGGTAGTGATATATTCCAAGCCGCTTTCTTTTTAGATGAACAAGCAGGAGTTAAGGAATTCAAGAAAAATAATTCAGGTAGATTTGGTGATACCAATTTCGCACCAGCTTTTGCTAGATTCAAGGATGTTTCTGATGGGGTCGATTTATTGGGTGAAACGGTAACAGTACCTTTAGTGGGAACCGTGACTGTTGGTAGTGACGGTGTTGACTTCGAAGGTAGTGGTAAAACTTTGAACGATGTTAGAAACTTATCAGATAGCACATTTAATTGTGTATATTTAAAAAGAAATGACCCTAGGCCTGTTATAGATATTGTTAGTAATTCTTTTTTAAGAGCCGATACTACAACATTGTATACATGGGAAGTGACGGGATTTGATAAAGATGGAAATAATTTCAACAGAGTACAACCACGACCAGACGGTGAAGACGAAGGTGGAGACTTCAGAATTGTTACACCAGACGAAACTTACGCGACTCGTACTACCAAAAGTGCATTTGTAGCCACTCAAACTATAAATGGCGAAACTGGTAATACTGATGCAGATGGAAACGGCACCAGAGAAGGTGCGAGACTTAGATTAGAATTATTTAGTAGAGATTGTCACATCGGTATAAAATTGACAATAAGAGATAACACAGCAAGAGATGAATCTACGATTCATCTACCAGCTATAATAGAGACTCACTAATGGCTAGAAAACCCTACGTAGAACTACCGGATATACTTAAACTCCTACCACCGTTGGAGCCCGTTGAGACTGAGCCTGAAGTTGGAGGACCTGGTGGTTTATTGAATCAATCAAAAGACCAAAATATATCCAATTACATTTTACGTGGTGGTTGGTATGATGATGGAAGTTTCATACCATCTAGACTTGTATTACGCGAAGAACCATTCGAAATAGAATTAGATATCACCGACATTACGTTCCAAGAGGCAGATGAATTGAGATGGGAAATACTAAAAGACGGTCAGGTAATTCATTCCGAAGGTGGTAGTCCGCGTAAATCCTTTAGGATGTCGGATTATGTTACTGATAGTCAAGTACAATCATTTGAGGTAAGAGCGGTCATAGATCATTATAAAGAAGTAGAAAAATTTGGTCGTGTCGAATTTGTGCGTACTTCGACCGATGTTCAACCAGAGATAGCATTTACCTCTGTACCTACACCCGCAGATGAAGCAGACGTGCTGTTCACTCCCGTATACGAACCATTCGTCGCTCAAATAACATCTGTTGACGGTGATACAATCGGTATTGATTCAAGTTACCAAAGTATCGCGCAAAGAATACAACCGATTACAGAGGGTACCAAGTTAGCAAATGAAGAATATACAAATTGGGTCATATCTAACAAATTTGGCGATAGAAAAGATTTGAATACATATTTACATTTTGGTGATGATAAAAAAATTCTAACAACTAACGTCAAATTTGATAACAACGCCGTTCCAACGTTACCATACTCCATAGTGTATAAAACATATGAACCTATACCCGATGATGTGACAGAAAAAGATTTAGTCTATGTTGTAAGAGAGGTATTACCACCGCTGACAGAAACAGTTGAGTTGGTTGGATACGCTCAAGAGGACGAGGATTTTCAGGTGTTGATACCTAGAGATAATTTTCCTCAAGAATCACCAATCACAAAAAGACAGACTGAATTCAAGACATTTGATGATTTAGTGACATCAGATGACGCTAGATTAAAGGATGAAATTGAAGATAAATTTTTAAAAGAAAAACCAGTTGAACTTAGTATCGATTATTCTAGGTATGAAAATTTCGTCAACTTCTCGTCAGCTCAAAGAAGATTAGAAAATTTCAAATATAAGATTGAACAAATAGAAAAAGAAACTCAGTTAAGCTCATCTTTTGTCGGTGTTACAAATTCCGATGTGGATTTAAATATACATCATAATAAAATACGTGATATAAAAAATAATTTTGATGGCTATGAAAATTACCTTTACAATATTCAATCATCTTATGTTACTAGTTCACTAGGACAATTCTTTGATGCCTCTTGGCCAAAAACTGGTAGCGGAACCTATGAGAATCCTTTCAAGCCTGTCAGTTCATCTTCGAGTGAATTCACGAGTTGGTACGGTTCGATATCTGGTAAAACAGGTCAAATCTACAGTGCGTCATTTTACGATACAAATAACGGTAATAGATTAGTCAATTTATTGCCAGACCATATAAAATCCGATAACTCGAACCTACAATTTTTAGATTTTATGGATATGGCCGGTCAACATTTTGACGAGCTTTGGTCTTACATAAAATCATTATCGGATATCACCGATAGACGATTAGATTTAGATGACGGTTTCTCAAAAGATTTAGTTTTCAATATCGCTAAGTCTTTAGGTTGGAACACACAAGATGGTAAAGATTTACTAGATTTGAGCAGATTTGGGTTCGGTAGAAAACTTAGTGGTGATTCATATTCTCTGTATACCTCTGGTTCTTTGGATTCACCTATCGAGGCGGATGTTTCAAAAGAGATAGTAAAAAGATTAATCGCAAGTATGCCGTTCATTCTTAAAACCAAGGGTACAAAAGCTTCTATAAAAGCAATACTGAACTGCTACGGTATACCGTCGACTATATTACAAATCAGAGAGTACGGTGGTGTTGACGCCAAAGTACAAAGAGCACCGTTTGAAACAAAAAGAAGATTCACAAGAGCGTTAGGTTTCAGAGGTGGACAACATGTCACGAGTAGTTGGGCTAACGATAGTGACACCGGTAGAAAACCTGAGACCGTTGAGTTAAGATTTAGGTCTGTAAATAGCTCCGACCAAGTATTGATACAAAAGGATGATAGTTGGGCGATAAAATTAAAAGACAACGGTGCAACGGATAATCTTGGTACTGTTTCGTTTATATTATCCGGCTCTGCAGGTAATGTCGAAGTTAGTTCATCGTTACTGCCTGTGTACGATGGAGAGTTTTATTCGTTGATGTTGAAAAAAGAAAAAGTAGATATTGAACTCTTCAAACACCCATCATTTGAAACTAGTAGTTTATTTAATCCACCATTCGAATCGGGCTCCACAAGTGCTGTTGGTGGAGAAATAGAGATTGTAAGTAGTTCAGGCGTATCTAGAACAGGTACTAAAGCTTTACAACATAGAAATACCTATCAGAAAGGAAGTGGACAGACATCCTACACAATGAACTTTAGGTCTGGTAGTCAACCCGCTTCGGTTGCTTCAATAAGTCAAGGAGAAACGTATATCTTCTCCGCTTTCGGAAAAGCGTCAGGTAGCACCGTGGATTCCATTGGTGGTCTGTCCTTATTTGAATTAGATTCAAATGAAAATGTAATCAATTGGGAAGATGATGTGGATTCATCACAAATTTCTATTACATCGTTGGGTGGTATCAAAAGGTCGGAACCGATAGGATTGGTTGAGGACGAATGGAAAAAAATTACTGTCGAGAAAACAATAAAGTTTCCAAACGCTTCTAAACTAGGAATACGATTCGAAAACAGAAAAGCTGGGTCAACAATTTATTGGGATGATGTGTCGTTGAAAAAGGCTCCAACAAACACGGATGAAATTGGTGATGGATTTTCCTATCAGTTATTCGTGAAGAAATTTTCAGAGGGATTGGATAGAATCGTACAATCATCTAATACATCATTGTTTATTACAGGTTCTGTGTCATCATCGTATAATGCTTCGTGGACTGGTAGTGGTGACCTTTTCATAGGTGGTAAACCTGGTTCGGTATTCGGTAACCAACTCACAGGTTCGTTGATGGAATTCAGATTGTGGTCTGAAACACTCCGAGAGGATATTTTTGATAATCATGTATCTGACCCTAAATCATACGTCGGTAATACCCCATCATCATCTTACGAAAATTTATCAGTTAGATATTCTTTTGACGATAATACCAAATTAGCAAATGGTGATGAAATCAGAGATGTGTCATCCAATCAAACAACCACAAGTCCTGGCCAAGCCCAAGGTTTTCTGAACCTAAATACTTTCGAGTCCGTCGTAGACCAAACAAAAACTTTCGTTCCAAACTACGGCCCGAATAGAAGAAGTACGGACAAAATTAGAATCGAAGATAATTTCCTTAGTGGTAGTGGTGCATCACTAAGTGTGACCGAAAGATTCGATTTTAGTTCAAATGATTTCGCACCTGTTGATTCAGCTAAAGTCGGTATATTTTTCTCCCCCACAGATGTGGTGAATGACGACATTATATCCTCTTTTGCGAATATAGATTTCAATCAATTACTAGGTGACCCTAGAGATAATTTCAAATTACAATACGGAGAATTAAAGGACTCATCGAATAAATATTTTCAAAAATATACTGATAATAATGATTTTTGGGATTACATGCATTTGATAAAATTCTATGACCAATCCGTATTTAAAAATATTAGAAAATTAATCCCAATGAGAGCTAAACCTACGTTGGGTACAGTCATCGAACCCAATATTTTCGAACGTTCTAAAAATCCTATACAGAGGAATCATCCATCGTTTGAAATTATTAATTATGATTCAAAAATAAATCTCACTAATTTTCATTATAATACAGATACCGATGGTGTAAATCAAGAAGCAAGTCATTCGGTGTTAAAGATAGAAACCGAATATCCTAACTATGAGGGGGAGATAGATTCATCTGATAGTTTTCTAAAACCATCCTTATATAAATTTACCACGAACGATAATTATGATGATAGAAATCTATATATTAGTGGTGCCGTTGAATTTGGTGGGCCCTCTTTTGTCTATCAAGAAGCCACAGGTGCTATGATATTGAATCAAAGATTATCCGAAAGAAATCAAGAATATAAATATTTTTATAATAGTGAAATAAGTTATTCGGTAAGTTCTCAATATAGTTCTGATGCGTTCGAAAATTTTTATAGCTCAAGGTCTTTACATGAAAGTGACCTAGATACATCGTATCGAAATAGCACCGCTCTAGATAGAATGTTTTTCAAAGGGGTGAAAAATACATCGGAAACAACAATCGATGGAGATTTACCGTTCATAGTAACACAGACAGCACCGACAGTTGCGGTACCAACTACAAAGGGTATATCAAAACTAACTGTCGACCAGAAGTCTGATATTAAAAAACCACAACCAATACCTAGAACTAGTACTAGACAACCTGATACAAGTACGAGAGGACGTGGAACTGGTGGTAGAGGACGTGGAAGATAAAATGTTTAAAAAATTAAATATTAGATATTTATTTTTAGAAAAGTTATATCAACACAACAAAAATCATTGGAGACAATAAAATGGGATTTTTAGATAATTCAAGTATCACCGTAGACGCTATTTTAACCAAGAGAGGTAGAGAAATACTAGCAGCTGGTGGTGATTTAAACATAACAAAATTCGCTTTAAGTGACGAAGAAGTGGACTACACATTATATGATGTCACTCATCCCAACGGTACAGACTCATATGGAAGCGTGATAGAAAATATGTCTTTATTGGAGGCCACACCAGCTAGAACTACATTTCGTAGTTTTCTCGTCAATGAGTCTCAAGCCGGTTCGAGTCTAAATGTCGATACAACTAATTATAGTGGTGTCGATAAAGATACAGATATCGCAATATCTCCAAATACAGTTGGTTCTCCAGCTGAGTCTTATATTTTCACAATTGAGAATACCAATATAGTCAGATTTAGCGGTGATGGGGCGTTGAAAACTAAGACAGCTGAGTCCGTTGTGTTAAGAGCACAATCAATCAACACGGCAGGTACTACCACTCTAACAATCCAAGGTGTTAACTCTGGTCTCGTTCAGACTGTGACAATCAATGTTAGTGCTGATGTATCATCCGTAGTCGACCCAAGACAGAAACAAGATAGACCTTTTGAAGTAGACGACGCAGGACTTCCAACTAACGCGGGACCTGGTGGTAGGGTATTGAATTATTAAATAGGAGAATATAAAAAATGGCATATAAAAATTTTACAGGTGAAGATGTTAGTGAAGACATAGGAATTGTCACATCAGGTATATGGCAAGATGGAGCTTCAAACATAACTACATTCTTCAGTTCTTCTACACAATATACAAATACAGGTGATTACAATATTGATGTGTATAGGTATGACCCATCTACTAACGCATCAGCTTCCGTACAATTCGGATTAGTTTACGGTCATCGCGAGGGTAGTGGTTCACTCGGAAACAAAGGTGCTACAGGTGATAGAACAACAGCCGCTATATTCGGTCAGTTCAATAATTTGATAAATCCACCAGAAACAACAAATTTTACATTTCAAGGCAACACAGATGTCAAACAGTTCTACGCACTTTCTATCAATAGAGCTAGAATGAGAGAAGCCATCGAACCAGGTGGATGGGAACTTCATCTGAAAAACGGTGTGAATAAAATAAAACTTATCGATGATTCATCGGTCAACAAAGGTGGTAACAGTTTTGAGAGAAATTTTTCACCAGAGTTCAATATCGTAAGTGGAACTTTAGTTGGTGGCACGGATATCAACACCGCAGCATCGGCCGAAGCAGATATCATGGGTTCCTATGGAACTTTTTATCCGAGTCTAGGGGTTTTGCTTTTAAATCCCGAAAGGCTTAGTGGAGCACCATTACTACTAGCAACACTTAGTGGTTCGAATGCAGACAATAGAAATAACAGAAAGCTTTTCGATAGTATTGTCGCTGGAGCCAAGTTTCAAATGAGGAGAAAAGAGGAGATTACTTCTGTTCATTATTTTGTTAGGGCCACATCGAATAATTTCAATTCAACGACCAATGAATCTTATTACACTCAATCCGTAGCTGGAGTTAAGGAAATCATACCAGGTATGAAGACAGACCCAAAAACTTACATCACGACCGTTGGTCTTTATAACAACGCTAACGAACTATTGGCAATAGCTAAACTCAGTAAACCAATCTTAAAATCAAGAGCAAGAGAAGCACTGATAAAAGTAAAACTTGACTTCTAAAGGATTCCAAAATGAAATTCAAGAATCTTGAATCCGATGATGTCCTAATATCTCCGTTTGAAGTTCATAAAACTTTTAATGTTACTAACCACGATAGTGGTAGTGGAATCTATAGGTTCTCAATCACCAAAGGTTCCGATTCAAACCTTTACGGATTCGACACAACAACAGCATCCTCAACCTCTATATCATCAAGTGTGTTCTATAACGTCCCAAATTACTACGTAATAAACAGCATGTATTATCGAGATATAAATCAAATGAGTGGTATAAAAGATTACGTCAACGGTGTACCGATTGATAAAACTGGTGTTGATGAATATGTTAAAACAAGACATCTATATGATAGACCAACGGATGTACATAAAGAAGTTTTACGTAGACCGTTAACAAGACGACTACATGATGACGCAACTGTGATATCTATCCCCCAAGAATTATATGGTGAGACCATAAAAAGAAATTCTATAAGGTTGATAGATAATAGCGTCAGTCCACAAATAATTTTACAAGATGATGGTTTTGGTAATCTATATGACATAGCTTTTAGTGCTAGTTATTCGGAAAGGCGACTTGCCGCTAATGATAGTGGTAGTGTGGTCGGTAATATATTTTACGATGATGGTATATTGGTTGTGACCGATACTGGTAGTTATTCAAGTGTCGGAGACGGCAGTTTTAATTTAACATTCGATTCAACACAAACCATTTATGAAAGAGAATATGTTTGTCGAATCGAAGAGGACGATTTCCTACATACAACAAATAGAAGTCTCAGAGTCGGTCAGAGTAGTAGCATAGCTTTTCACGGCACAAATTATAATAATGGTATAAATCTAGTTGGGACGTATCGTGACGAGTTTCCGTACGAGTTGACTGGTTTCGCCACAAATTCTTTTCAAGATAAACAATACGAGATAGGCAAGGAATTAATCGGTGAAGCAACCCATTCGGATTTTGCCACTTATGTGACATCCATAGGTTTGTATAATGATAACAACGAATTGGTCGCAATAGGCAAAACAGCAAAACCTATTAAAAACGATAGAGAAATGTCTTTAAGTTTTGTGGTAAGATTTGACACAAACTAATATTTATAGTTGTAAAGTTTT
>MDSZ01216449.1_pt1 | contig 11171 bp, 8 predicted proteins | sample 811201 | NCBI WGS metagenome assembly MDSZ01 (sample SAMN05326647, study PRJNA326480) | marine metagenome | isolation source: seawater | place: Indian Ocean: North | collected 2010 | reverse complement strand
TGCTGGGAGTCCATATACTAAGAACGTCAAGCTTAATGAAGCAGTTAAGGTGATGACTGGAGGGATGATTCCTCCTGGATGTAATGCAGTAATTATGAAAGAGCTGGTAATTGAGAATGAAAAAACGATCGAGACTCGTTCAAAAATTATTAAGAACCAAAATATAAGATTAATTGGTGAGGATATAAGGAAAAACCAAGTTGTGTTACGTAAAGGTAAAGAAATAGATGAAATTGACATGGGCATACTAGCGTCTATAGGTATTTCTAATATCCCCGTATACAAAAGGCCAATAATAGGTTTTCTATCAACAGGTGATGAATTGATCAGTATAAAAAAAAATATCAAAGAGTCGCAAGTTTATGACAGTAATAGGTATTTATTACATGGGTTGTTAAAAAAATATTCCGTAATAATAAAAGACTTTGGTGTAGTCAAAGATAAAATAGCTTTAATTGAAAAGAAATTTAATGAAGCAGCATCAAAATGCGATGTTTTGATAACAACCGGAGGTGTATCTGTAGGTGATGCAGATTTTGTAAAAGTGGTTCTTGAAAAGCTTGGAAAAATTAATTTTTGGAAAATTGCAGTCAAACCTGGAAGACCGTTAGCTTATGGGAAAATAGGTAATTGCATGTTCTTTGGTCTTCCAGGAAATCCAGTTTCTGTTGTGGTTACATTCAATTTATTTGTAAATCAAGCCATTGATAAGCTGATGGGTAAAAATTATTCCTATCCTCTCACTATTGAGGCAGAATTGTTAAGTGATATAAAAAAAAGGAAAGGGAGAAAAGAATATAAGCGTGGAGTATTACTTAAGAGGAATAATAGACTATTCGTCAGAAAGTCAGGTGCTCAAGGCTCAAATATTTTATCTTCTTTAAAAGATGCTAATTGCTATATTGAATTAGATGAAAATATGAATCAAGCTATCAAAGGTACTGTAGTAAAAGTATTACCTTTTACTCTGTCGAGTGAGTATTATGAATAGGGACGTTGGTTTAATAAAAAGATTATTAGTTAATTTTTATGATCTAATATTACTTTTCGCAGTTTTATATTTTTTTACTATACCCATAATTATGTTATCCAAAGGAAATGCTGTACTTGATAACATTTTGTATCAAGCATACCTTATAGCAATAATTTTTTTCTATTATGCCTGGTTTTGGAAGAGATATAATCAAACGCTTGGTATGAAGATTTGGAAGATAAAAATATATAGCCGTTACTCACTAGAGGTGACATATGTCCAGTCACTAAAAAGGATAGTTATTTCCCTCCTAGGCGGACATATTTTATTGTTTTTTAACAAGGAATCTCTTCAGGACAAAGTCTCAGATACATATCTTGAGAGAGTTGATTAGATAGGAATATCTTTTCTGATTAAAATATTGAATAAATAGACACCCATTACAATGAAGAAGAACATAGATATTATAACACTTAGAAACGCTGGTAAGCCGATAATTACTGCCATATTAGTTATGATACTAGTAATAACAAAATAAGTTATACCAAATAATACCCCAAATATTAATCTTTTGCTTTGGTTGGTTGACCGCATTCTAGTGAACAAGAATGGCAATCCTACAAAAACTATAATACAACAAGAAAAAGGGAGAAGTATTTTTTTCCAAAACACAACTTTATGATTCTCGTAGGGTATGGCCATTTTATTATGAAAATTGATATTTCTGTATAAGTCTTGAATAGAAATATATCTTTTTTTATTGAATTGACTTTTCAAAATTTCAAATGGTATAAAATTCATGGCAGATAGATCATAATGATCTTTTTGGGTTATTTCATTAGTCAACAAATTATGAAATTTAACATTAGAAAATTCCCATTTATTGTTGATGAATTTGCCTTCCTCGGCTGTAAGCGTGTTTGATAATTCCCCATTAGATAAGTTATAAATTACTATATTTTCAAGTCTTACATCTGTAATAATTCTTTTCACATTCACTATGTAATCTTTTGATTTAAACCAAATAGTTTTATCTGATAATCCTTTATTTAAAGATATATTTTTCAGCGTCTGCGCATCATTAGAATACTTTGGCGCTATAGAATTAGTGATCACTGTAAGAACTACAGCTATAAGAAAAGTTTGAATGATAACTATACTCATTGTTCTCTTAATGCCTACTCCATGTGAATTGAGGGCAATAAATTCTGAATGGTAAGCCATAGAGCCAAACGATGCCATGCTGCCTATTAACAATGCGTATGGAAATACATCTAATATGTTTTGAGGGATAAGATATAAAATATAAGTGAATAGTATAGTAAGCGTATAATCATGATTACCTACATTCTTCAATTCAGAAATAAGCATTACTAGTAAATTAATTCCAAGTAAGACTGTAATTGCAAGGACAAATCCAAGTAAATATTTCTTAAGCATATAAATTGATATTTTATTCATACTAGATAATCGCTCTGTGTGTATTTTTGTAGAATAAAAGCATAAGGTAAATATATGCAGAATGTAATAAAAAAGCAGATAGTGTAAGATCTATAACATCTGATGTTGATGCTGCTATTAAATTAATAAGTATTATGTAGCTGAAATATATAATAATTCCTATAAAAATATTCCTATATTTGTCATTTCTTTTTGCATAATTACTCAAAGGTATAGCCAAATAGCCAAGTATTAACGAAGAGATAATTATGGATACTCTTTTAAATATTTCACGATTTGCACTAGCGCCATCTAAGTCAAATAATTCTACCAATGACATAGCCTCAATATCACTGTTGGAGTATTGTGGTATTTTGTCAACTAAAATCATATCTTGAGTAACATATTTTGTAGAGCTAAAACTGCCATCAGGATTAAAGACATATGACACACCATCATCTAAGCTAATAAGGTTAGAATTATTTCCTTTGGAAGTTACACCTGATGAAATATCTATACGTGTGGTAGAATTTGAAGAGGATTTAATAAAAATGTTTGCGGGTTCACTTCTTTTCTTATTATTAATATATACGACTTTCGATTTATCATTACTGATATTAAAACTCCCCTCTTTCAGTGAATATATTTTTTGTTCATGAGTAATCTGATGTTCAATCTTTGATCTATATTCAACAGCTAGAGGAGAAAGAATGAATTTCAATACAATCATGACTAGGGTAATAGAAAGAATTAATTTAGACAAAATATTAGCAAGCTCATAGTTTGAAAAACCATTCAGCTTCATAATAATCATTTCATTTGAGACATATAACCTATTTAAAGAGATGATTATTCCAAAAAATAGACTCAATGGAATAATTATTGGGGAATATTGTAAAAGCTTTAAAGCAAGTAATTCTATTAAAAAAAAAGAGGGAATATCGCCTTCATTGACATCCTCTATTAATCTCAGTCCAGTGTTAGCTAAAAGTATGAATAGCAAAACTACCAATACGGCAATAAATGTTCTGGTACAATTTTTATATAAATATGTGCTAATTAAATTCAATGTAGTAATTACATGATGATTTAAAAATGTTAATCTACTCTATTAGTTAGTATAACTTTATTATTAAGAAATAGCATGAAATACATTAAATTTAATAGGACCAAGCATTATGATCTGAATATAATGTTCATTTTCGAAGATAAATTGTCTTCAATTAGTCGAGCTGTAGGAAAAGGTTCTGTTTCTGATGACATCAAACTAGCTATCCAAAATAAAGTATTAACGGGCAAAACAGGCTCAAAAATTATGTTTACAAGCAAGATGTATGAAAAAAATTATTTTTTCGTTGGGGTTGGAAAAAAAGATGATTTAACAACTCAAATCTATGAAAAATGCCTCACCAGTGCTCTAAAAGAAATCCGTACCTACAAATTATCAAACATTTGTATTGATTTATCGAACATTAAAATCAAAAGCTATAATCTTTTAAGGGGATCGATAGTTGAGATAGAAAAAGCTCAGTATAGTTATAGAGAAAAGAAAAAATCCTATTTGAGAGATTGTGCATTTAAATTACTGAGAGATATAGATACAAAAGAATTAAATAATATAATTTCAGAGTCTCTCGCAATATCAAATGGAGTAAATAAAGCCAGAATGTTAGGTGATATACCTTCTAACATTTGTAATCCAACATTTCTCGCTAAAGAAGCAAAGAAACTTGAAAAAATTAACAAAAATATAAAAGTAGAAATACTTAGTGAAAACCAAATGCGCTCACTTAAAATGGGTTCATTACTCTCTGTTTCACAAGGGAGTAAACAGCCAGCAAAGCTTGTTATAATTAAATATACTCCGATCAAGAATAAACAACCTATTGTTCTTGTAGGAAAGGGTATAACATTTGATACTGGAGGTATTTCTCTCAAACCGTCAGCCAATATGGATGAAATGAAATATGATATGTCTGGCGCAGGATCAGTTGTTGGTACTATGCAAGCTTGTGCAGAAATGAATTTAAAAAATAATGTGATTGGTATTTTAGCATGTGCAGAGAATATGCCAGGAAGTCAGGCTACTAGGCCTGGGGATGTAGTAACTAGTATGTCTGGTATAACAATTGAGATCTTAAATACTGATGCTGAGGGTAGATTAGTTCTGTGTGATGCGCTTACATTTTGTAAAAAATATAAACCAAAGTATATTTTAGACATGGCAACATTAACAGGTGCATGTTTAGTTGGGCTTGGTAAATACCCTTCAGGTTTATTCTCTAATAGCGAAGAACTTGTTGGTAAAATAAAATGTTCAGCTGATGCTACGGGTGATCGTGTTTGGCAACTCCCGTTGTATAAGGATTATTTTGACGAACTTAAAACTAATTTCGCAGATATACAAAATATAGGCGGCAGATATGGTGGGGCAATCACAGCTGCTGCATTTTTGGCAAATTTTACGAAAGATGAAAAGTGGGCTCATCTTGATATAGCAGGGACAGCTTGGGAAAGTGGTCAAGATAAAGGATCAACAGGAAGGCCTGTGAAACTTTTGACTGACTTCGTGATGACAAATAAGTAAATTGAAATCAACTGTTAACTTCTTCTCGCTCGAAAATAGTCAAGATCTTACCCTATGTATCTGTTTTCTCACAAAGAGACTGTATAAGCTTGGAAGAAGTGTAGTGATTGTAGATACTACATCTAATTTAAACAAAATTGATAAATTATTATGGACATTCGAACAAAATAGTTTTCTTCCGCATAAGCTATATTCACCTGAAGATGAGTTAGATACTCCAATCATGCTTTTATGTGAAAAGTATTTGAATAATCTGTTAGTATTCAATAAATATAACTCAATAATAAATAATTTTGAGAAGCCAGTAATAGGAACAAACAAAGATATTGATATTTATGAATTTGTGGAAGACTCTGAGAATAAGAAAATAATTAGTAGGAATAAATATTCACTTTATAAAAAAAATGATTTTAATCTAAACTATAGAAAATATGATGAAGAAGCAGTATAAGCCACAAGAGATAGAACAACAAATTTATAGTAAATGGGAAAAAAATAACTGCTTTTCTCCAAAAGAGTCTGCATCAAAGTTTTCGATTGTTTTGCCTCCACCAAACGTAACGGGTACATTACACATGGGGCATGCATTTCAACACACCATTATCGATGTACTTGTTCGTTATCATAGAATGCTTGGAAAAAGTGTATTGTGGCAACCAGGAACGGATCATGCAGGGATAGCAACACAACTTGTAGTAGAGAATAGAATTAAAAATTCTGGAAGAGATCTTAAAAAACTTAGCCGTGATGATTTCATAAATGAAGTTTGGAAGTGGAAGGAACTCTCAGGAAATATGATAATTAGTCAGACTAAGAGACTCGGCTCATCTGCTGACTGGTCAAGAAATAGATTTACAATGGATGATGGTTTATCCGAAATTGTGAAGAATATTTTTATTGAACTATTTGATAATAATCTTATTTATAGAGGAAAAAGATTGGTTAATTGGGATATAAAACTCCAAACCGCTGTCTCAGATCTAGAGGTTATAAATGAGGAGAAAGATGGTTATCTATATTATCTCAAATATATGATAAAAGATTCCTCAGAAACGTTGACTGTAGCAACTACACGACCAGAAACATTCTTTGGTGACTCTGCTATTTGTATCAACCCTAATGATGATCGCTATAAACATTTAAAGGGAAAAAATATAATTCTTCCAATGATAAACAGAGAAATACCGATCATTGAAGATGAAATTGTTGATATAGAATTTGGAACTGGATGCTTGAAGATTACTCCAGCACATGATTTTAATGATTACAAAGTTGGAAAAAAACATGATCTACAATTTATAAATATATTGAATAAAGATGGAACTCTTAACGATAATGTCGATGATAATTACATTGGCAGAAATATACATGAAGTTAGAGAAGATCTTTTGAGTGAATTAGAAACTTTAGGTGTATTTATAGAAAAAGTTCCCTATAAAAACACGGTACCTATAGGTGAGAGAACAGGTGAAATTATTGAACCACTTCTAACAAATCAATGGTTTATGAATATGACAGACTTAGCTGCAGACGGAATTAGTGTGGTGAAAGATAAAAAAGTAAATTTTGTTCCTGAGCATTGGGAAAAAATATATTTTAATTGGTTAGAGAATATTGAAGATTGGTGTATCAGTAGACAGATAATGTGGGGGCATAGAATTCCTGCATGGTATGATGTTGATGGTAATGTATATGTTGGAAATAGTGAAGATGATGTTCGTCTTAAGTATAAGTTGTCAGACTCTTCAGCATTATCACAAGACACTGACGTTTTAGATACATGGTTCTCATCAGCTTTATGGCCATTCTCAACTCTTGACTGGAATAAAGATGATTTTATTTTTACCAAGTACTTTCCCACTAATCTTCTAGTTACTGGCTTTGATATCATCTTTTTTTGGGTAGCCAGAATGATAATGATGAGTCTCAAATTCACTAATAATATACCGTTTAATAAAATATATATTCATGGTCTTGTAAGAGACTCTGAAGGTAAAAAAATGTCGAAATCAATTGGAAATGTAATTGATCCTTTAGATGTCATAGAAGGAATATCGTTAGATGAACTAATCGAAAAAAGAACAGCAAGTCTAATAAGCGATAAACAAAAGGCAAATGTAATAAGAAAAACAAAAAGAGACTTCCCTGACGGAATCAAGGAGTATGGTGCAGATGCATTAAGATTTAATTTCTGTGCAATGGCATCGACAGGTAGAGATATTAACTTTGATCTGAATAGGATTGAAGGATATAGAAATTTCTGTAATAAAATCTGGAATGCCTCTAGGTTCATAATTATGTCATGTGAGAATTTTAGATATGATGAGAAACTTAATAGTGAAGATTCCACGATATTTGATAAGTGGATTTTATATAAGCTTGATAGTGTTGTTGCAGATTTTAAAAAATATACTACTACCTATAGATTTGATCTGATGGCAAATAGTATTTATGATTTTGTCTGGAATGAATATTGTGATTGGTACCTAGAAATTGCAAAAAATAATATGAATGATACGACAAGAAATAATCTCATATTTTCAATTATAAGAATTATAAAATTATGTCACCCAATTATACCTTTTATAACGGAGGATATTTGGAGAGAGTTATATGATAAGGAGTTTGTTTCAGAACCGATGCTTATTAACAGTAGCTTCCCATCCCAAATAAGAATTTCCAAAGAGTACGATATTGAGATTAGAGTTGAAAATATTAGAAATATAATCAAAAAAATTAGAAAAACTCGAACGGAGTTAGGTATTCATCCTAAAGATATCATAGAAGTAAAAATATTAATTAGAGATAGTACTTTAAATACTGATATATCAAGACATTCAAATCTCATCAATATGTTATCTAATGTAGCTATAGAGCTGGTTGATAATCATCATGATAAAACTGAATATATTGATCTAATTGATGATCAATACACGCTTTATCTTAAAATAAAGAATTTGATAAATGTTAATGAGGAAATGGTCCGTATTGACAAGAAGATTTCTGATTTAAGTCTAATTGTTAATAAAATAGAAAAGAAGCTTAATAACAAAGACTTCATAGAGAGAGCACCTAGTGAAATTATAAACCAGAATATTTCCAATAAAGCAAAAATAGAAAATGATATTCTTTCACTAAATAGTCTGCGTGATACCTTATCTGATTAGACTATACAGTCTCTCTAATGTTAATCGAAAACTTGTTAAATCGTTAGTTATATTAATGTTTAGCTGATTTGTTAACTGTTTATATTCATTGCATTGAGATCCTATTAATATGATGTCTTCAGTTTTTTCCGCATTATCTCTTATATGTTTAATTTCATAAATTTTTCTTGCTATATCTCTAGGGTTGTTAATAGCTAACACAACTAGCTGTGCTCTAACATTGGTTGCGGCATAAGTAATTTCATCATGCGGTACACCATTTCCGATATATGTAATATCCCATCCAACATTTTGCGCAACAATTAGATGCATGATTGTATCTAAGCTTTCATGTTCTGATAACAACGATGCTACTATCAATCGTGGACAATTTTCTTTTGATGAGCGCAGTCTTAAATACAGACTATTTAAACACGTTCTAATACAAAGTTTGGACATTTTCTCTTGTGCATATCTGATAGATCCTCTCGAGCATTCATCCTGAATGTAATTGCTCAAGGGCTTAATGAATTCAATTAGAAAATCATTTGTATTCAATATTGCTACGGCATTAGAAAGAACGTTATCAAGCTTCCAGCTATTCATTTCTTTAATGCATGAGATAGATTCATCAAAGAGCTCCATGATTGTCCCAGTGCTAGGTCTTTTATAGCCAATAGATGCGTTTGACTCATCACCCATAACAAGCTCGAATAAATCATCGTATGATAAAGCTGCAATATCACCGATTCTTCTGCCGGCAGCTATAGCTCTCTTCAGCAAGGTTAACTTATCGATATCTTTATCAGAGTATAAGCGGCGATTTGTATCATTACGTTGAGAAACAACAGCTTGATATCTTTTTTCCCATACCCTTATTACGTCAGAACTTAACCCAGTCCTTCGGTTAACTACTTGTATTAAATGTCTAGGTTTATCAGATAAATCTTCTTTCATTTGCAAGCCATTACTGGACTTTCCTTCATCATTGTTATCAATTATTATACTTTCCATCGTTTTTGTCAAAGTTTTGTCTAATTTTTAACAGACAGTAACATCTTTTTCAATAATTGTATAGTTTTTGTTCACTTTATTTATTGACATGTCTATATTATTGAGTTAATGTCTTAGACAGGATGTAGACAATTTGTCATATCCCCACCCCTTTAATGAAAGGCCGAATCTACCCCCTTCGGCCTTTTTCTATACAGATCTTCGATACCCTTTTGGACGCCAAGCGGGTGCAATAACATCTGGGCTATCATAAGTATCACATTTTAGACGTGCTGGCTGCACAATGTCTTGTCCAAATCTTTCATTAATATCGTCGATTACCTTTAAACATTTATTTTGACCAGCTTGCTGATTAAAAAGATCTATTTGAATATTTTTTTTCATAGGATTAACTGCTGTCACTTGAACCTGATAAATACCAATATTGTTATCAAGCATATTTAAATAAAGCTCACAAAGACGAAATATAATAGACTGATTACATGTGGGCTGCTCAAGCTTTATTTTCTTTTGAATCCAACCAGCTTTTATTTTAAAACTAATCACAAATTTTTTAGATTCATAACCTGAATTTCGTAAACGTCTTGACAACTTAACCGACATCTTTAAAAGTATTTTTTTTATTAAATAGCGATTTTTTGTATTCGGTATTAAGACTTTTCCATGGCCAAGACTTTTTGGATGAACAGGATCTAAAGTAAGTCCTTCAAAATCATTTCCATTTGCCATAAGCCATATTTTCTTACCAAGATTTCCAAATCTATTAGAAAGTATACTTATGGGTATTTTTTTCATATCAGAACATTTATATACTCCATGCGTATTCAAAAAATTTGTTATTCCTTTAGATACTCCACATAGTTTATTAATAGGCGCATTATCTAAGTATTTATGGTAGTTGTTTCTATTAATAAAAGTAACTCCGTCGGGCTTATTAAGCTTTGAAGCAAACTTAGCTAATGATTTGCTATATGATATCCCTATTGAACATTTTAAATTTTCAGACGAGTATATTAAATCCTTAATCTTATATATAATTGTGTGCACGTTTTTATAGATTCGCATACAGTTCGTTACTTCTAAAAATGCTTCGTCAACAGAATATATTTGAATATCAGGTGTAATACTTTGTAAAATATTCATTATATTAGATGATGTATCAGCATATACCTTTGGTCTTGATGATCTTTGTATTAAATGGGGGCATATTTTTTTTCCTTCATACAATCTCATCCCAGTTTTAATTCCAAATGCTCTTGCTTCGTATGATGAGGTAATTATACAAGATCCATATTTTCCATTTGTTACAGCTATAGGCATTCCTAATAATTCTGGGAAATCGCGCTGCTCAATTGATGCAAAAAAAGCGTTCATATCAACATGAATAAATATTCTTTTATTCATTAATAAATCCTTACTTGGCCAACTACATACCCTTGAATATAGATTCTTTCAACAGGATAAGTTACCTCCTTAAATCTTTTATTGGCAGGAATTAGTTTTATTTCTTTTGTATTAATTTTTTCTACATATTTTAATGTAACATCTTGATTATCTATCAAAACAACATGGACCTTTGACTTATAAACCTTAGACCCCTCTTCTATAATTACCCAGTCTCCATCATATATACCAGCATCAATCATTGAATCACCCTTAACTTTCAAAGCATATGATTTTTTATTAGTAAAAAGGTACTCCAATTCAATCTTTTGTTGATCCGTTATTGCTTCTATTGGCCCGCCAGCAGCAATTTTTCCTAAAGAATTGAGAAAAAAAGGCTCTTTCTCTTGCAGAAGTATTCCTCGATGCTTATTTGATATTTTTTTTAATTTATTAGCTTTTTCTAGAGCTTTGACATACCTATGAGCAACCCCTTTTGATTTAATTCCTATCCCTTGTGCAATTTCTATTAGTAAAGGATACCTCCCATATTTTGCTGAATACTTAAGAATAAAGTCATAAGTTTTTTGTTCTTTATCAGTTAAAATATAATTTTCCATAAGTTCTC